>JAEEGF011424945.1_pt1 | contig 14057 bp, 11 predicted proteins | sample 9134171 | NCBI WGS metagenome assembly JAEEGF01 (sample SAMN16246542, study PRJNA631951) | gut metagenome | biome: gut microbiome; feature: rumen; material: AP-attached | host: Bos | place: Iran: Karaj | collected 2018-10
GAGTATAGGTGTACTTATGACCTGGCAACCATGTTGCTGTAGCAAGAGGCCACATAGCTGTAACGTATGTCTCAGCAGTAGACCCAGCAGTACCTATGAGGTAGTGATCCTGTGCGTCCTGAATCTTCAGCTGAACAGTGATGCAAGCGCCGTTGTATCCACTGCCAGCTGTAGCTGCGCTGTAAGTTCCTGCATACTGCAATCCCTGTGGCACGAGAATCATGTCAGCAGGAAGAGGTGTGGTAGCGGTGTTGTTTGTGTAGCTTGTTGTGGTAGCAGCCTGAGTGTAAGATGTTCTGTCACCAGTAGCTGTCCATGCACCTGGAGCGATGTAGTAACCACTCTCAGAAGCGGTTACGTTAGAGATGTTTGTACCGTCTGTGCTGAAACCAGCCTGGATACCTTCAGCAGTCTTAAATGCAGGAGCGAAAGCACCTGTAGGCAGGATAAAGCCAATAGATACGTTACCTACTGTAACCTTCTTGTCGGTAGAAGAGTTCTTCAGCTGGATGATCACGTTAGACATAGCGTGACGGAAGTTAAGTTGTACACCGTTGCCGCCGCTTGCCTTGTCCTGCTGTCTTACTACGCCATATACGAAGTCCACCTGGCTTGATGGAGTAGCGGCTGGAGTAACGCTGAATTGGGTAGAGTCAGTACGTGTAATACCTGTTGCAGGAGCGAAAGCATAGAAGTCGAGCTTGCCCTCTGATGGCCAGTAGTACTTTGTCGCTGACCTGTAGCTTGTAGTCTCTCCGTCCTTAGTGAACGTAACAGGTGTTTCGCCGCCGAAATAGATATCAGAGCCACGGTTTGCTGTCACATAGAATGACTCAAGGGTAGCTGTTGTGATACCAGCTGCACGGGTCTGTCCCTCAACGATAGTGCTGAAGTTAATGGTGTTAGCCTCTTCGATACCCTGGTTAACAGTTATTGTATCGTCATTGCTGCATGCTGCGAGCGCTACGGCTGCTGCTGCTAAAATCCAATAATTCTTTTTCATAATCTTAAAGTATTAGAAAGTTAATAATTTGTTTTTTCTTTATTGCTTGTTGGGTTCTCTCTCCCCCGTCAAGGATCGTTCAACTTTTTTCTTTTCTTCTTCTTTTTGTTTTCTTCTTCTTCTCTTTCTTTATGCCATATTCTACCGTTTTATTATGATTTATACTTTATACTTTATACTCTATTCTTTATTCTTTATTCTCTATTTATATTCTCTGTCCCTTACATTCCTACTTCTATCTCCACTCCCTGCCATGTATCGATGGTAGGATGGAAACCAGAACCATTAACGATAGGTTTCGGGATTGGCAGTCCGTCAACTTCTATCTCCACGGTATCTCCGCCTTGCTGCTCAGCCTGGTGTATCTTGTCGGTCACGTCAATGACGTAGTACCATTTGGAACCGTCGGCAAGCACAGCGTAGATGGTAAGCAGATGAGTATTCCATGGCAACTCAGGACAGTGACCGAAGATGTTGACACTCATCTCTATTGTGGTGTCATCGGTCTTTCTTACAGGGAACGCCTCGGTTACTGTCTGCTGTCCCAACTCTCCGGAGGCAATGAACCTCGATGCCGCCACTCCTGATATGGATCCACCCAAACCAAAGGTGTATTCCAGGTTAGGCACGTTGGTTATCTTCACCTTCAGCGTGGTGTAGCGGTATTCAGGCTTCAGCACCAGGTTATATCCGTTGCCGTCAACAACGAGGTTGAAGTCCTCACTTGCGCAGCCCCATATAGGGTCGGGCTCAAGTATCACCTGTTCCTGCTCAGTGCCTGTGGCCTGTGGCATGGCTCCACGAGTGAGCTGTGTTCCCTCTTCTATGGACGACAGTCGGGTGTACACCTCTGAGGTGCTCCACCATTCCTGTCCGCGGTGGCGTATGGCGTCGGTGTTACTGTTGTAAGTCACCGCCTTCCATCGTCCCGGCTGCAGTGTAGCAGTACCGCCGCTGAGCGGATACTCATAGCGTATAGGTTGCTGTGAAGGTTTATCAAGATTGTAAAAGAGCACTACCATACTTGTCGCTGTATGGTGCGGAGCCTTCTGCCAGTCGAAGGTGACGAAGACCTTGTCAGAGTGGTTGTGGTCATAACAGAGGTCCTTATATTCGCATCCCGTGAGGAGCACTACTGTCAGGAGCATTAACGTGGCCCTTGCCAGTAACAACTGCCACAGGGATTGCGGCGAGTGTTTCATAGGCCACCTCCTTTCTTGTTTGTTTCTATAGTGTCTGTATTATCTATAATGTCTGTTGTTTTCTTTGCTTTCTTCTTTCCTCCCAGGAACCATGCCAGCGAGAGCTCCAGCTTGGTGGGTCCCCACCAGTGGCGTTTCTTGGTAGCAATCCACACATAGTGGTTGTAGTGGTCGTTGCTGGGTTCGTATTCCTTGTATTCTCCGTCCTGAAATCCCAGTCCGAGGGTGAAGTCCAGCTTCATCTTACGGCTCAGTTTCCATGAGTAGCCATACTCTACACCACCGCCGAAACCGAAGCGCGACGCCTGGTAACCCTTGCCGCCCCACTCCAAGTCATAGGTAAGGGCTGAGATGTAGAAACCTACATGGTGGCCTGTCAGGGGTTGCTGGTTGTCCTTCCATTCAAAGTCAAAGTACTTCTTCGCGGTGAGGTATCCGCCGTAACCCTGCCAGTAACGATGGCGGTTGTCTGACGAGAACCATGTATAGAACCAGTCCAGCTGGACGGCCCATCCGTTTCTCAATTGCATCTCTGCTCCTATGTTAGGTATGAGGAACGCATCATACAACGTGTTGGTGCGTATGGTAAACAACGGTGTAGTGCGACATGTATCGGTACGTTCTGCGTTACATGTAGTTGTACGCATAACGAGCAGTATAGCAATCAGCATCACGCTTATACTTGCGCTGTGGACAATATGTGCAACTATCACTCTCATATGTGTTTTCCCTTTTATCAGAAGTGAGTCTTGCGTTTGTAATTATTCTATCTACTCCCTTCTTCTCTTTTCTCTTCCTTCTCTCCTCCTTCCTCTTCTTAAATAGATAATTCCGTTAGACCTCTCTATATATATAAATAATGTATATTATATTATTTAAGTGTTAATAATGTATTATTTTGTGGTACTAGAATCTCTTTTCTTCTTCTTTCAATTTCTCAGTTTTTAATCATCTTTTTTCCTATGTTAGGTTTTGCAAATATATTATTTTTTTATGTATTTTTTATAATAAAACTTAATAATATGATATCAGTTTTTATATTTTTTTGACTTATGTCATTTTTTTAACTATTCTTTCTGTTTTTTTTTCAGTTATCAATTTGTGCAATATCCGTTATCATTTATGCACAAAATACATTGTCAACTCGGGTAAAAAGTGTATTGTCAACTTGTGCTAAGAATGTATCATAAAACAAAAGCCATCACTCCACGTTCTGAAAGCACAGCTTTCTCTGTGTGAAACGATAGCTTTTACATGCTAAAAGCTATGCTTTCACAAGGTAAAAGCATAGCTTTCTCAGAGCCCCCTGCAACTGTCTGGCTTTCAGTGCTTCCCATCAGTGCCACAGGGAGCGTTTACATCATTTCTCTGGAGAACCATAACTTGAACAGGGGGTCAGATATGTAGCATCCCGTCTCTGTTATCTCAATGATTTCGTGTTCTACAAGAGCCTTCTTTAACTTCGCGAGGTTTGAGCGCGTACCGAGGTTGAAACGACTTGTCACCTCTGATTTTCCGAAATCGTCGTGATAGCCGCTGCATATCGCACGTATCAGGTTCAGCTGATAGGTTGACAGTTTTGCTGTCTGCTCAATAAACAACGGCACCACCTGGTCGAGTGTAGCACGCAGACCATCTTCCACTGACTGCGGCGTAACGACGTCGCCAGACGACACCAGCACGTTCCACGCCAGCTGCTGAACGTATGCGGAATAATTGTCAACCATGTTACATATTCTCAAGGCTAAGTCGTCAGATATCTGCTTGTGGGCTGTGGCAAAGCGCCCTACGATGAACGGTACCCATTTCTCTGCTGGTATCTTCTTCAAAAAGAACATGTCACCAAACTGGTAGAACGGCATCTTACGACTGTAGAAGAGTTCAGACATGAGGTGCTGTTTGCTGCCAAACAAGCAGTAGCTGGCATGCCTGTGGTGCTGCCATACGCTGCGTATGGTCTTCTGTATGGTCAGAGAGTTTGGCATCTCTCCTATCTGTTGGAACTCATCAATGCAGACCACTATGCGTATGCCGTGTTTCCGGGCTATACGTTCGGGCAGCTCCAACACCTCCTCCGGTGTGTTGGCTTTTGGGTTTATGCCTAATGAGAGTGAAAAGCCTGAAGTGGGTTCAGGACTATATGTTATGGTTGGAGTGACACTGACAAGGAACTCCTTGGCGGTTTCCATCATCTTCTCCATCTTTGTAGCCGTGGCCTGTATTATTGAAGAAGCAAATTTCTCATAGAAGTCATATTCTGTGCGGCACTTATAGATGTCCATGTACACCACCTTGATGTCGGGAGAGTCTGTCATTCCCGCCACCTTCTTCACCAATGAGGTTTTGCCCATGCGCCTTGGTGATATGAGTATGGAGTTGACGCCATGCTCAAAATTCAGTTTCAGACGTTGGGTTTCCAACTCTCTGTCGGTGAAGTTCTCACCTTCCACCGACATGCCATATATAAAAGGAGTACTCATAGGTTCATTATTGCTTATTGTTTCTTCAGCACAAAATTATAAAAAAAAAGCAATGTTCACAAGATTGTTGTTCACTAAGTGGTGAACATTTTGTTTTTTTAACGAAACAACAGTAAATTAATGCGTTACAAATAGCAAAAGAATGTTCACCAAGTGGTGTTACACCAACTGGTGAACATCTTGTTTATACACGTTTTCATTGCAACCTGAAGGTTACGGGCAGCGTATAGCGCACTTTCACCGCCTCGCCATTCTGCATACCGGGGTTCCAGCGCGGCATGGACTTGACTACCCTCACAGCCTCAGCGTCAAGGGAAGGTTCCACGCTCTTCACCACCTTTATATCGCTCAGATTGCCTTTCTCATCCACTATGAATTGTACTATTACCCTGCCCTGTATCTTGTTCTTCACGGCTTTGGCCGGATACTCAGTGTTTTCTTTCAGATACTCCATCATGGCTTTCATACCTCCAGGGAACGAAGGCATCTGCTCCACCACGTCATAAATATCTACAGAACGTGGGCGCAAAGGCTCCGTGGCTATCACTTCCTTGGCCTTCAATACTTCATACTCCGCATTATCCCATTCCCTGAGGTTTTCCTCCGTATCTTCTTTCTCCTCAGACAAGGTGCTTTCTTTTACCATCCACTCGCCGTTCTCCTGCACCATGCCTTTGGTGTATTCTCCCATGAAGTAGATGGTGTTGGTATCATCACACACTATCATGTAGATAAAAGGATGGTTCGCATTGAAAATGGCGACATAATGAGGTCGAGGATAGCCGCCTACGGAGATAGCTTCCGTCAGTGCCGCCGCCTCTGTGCCTTGCTCGTTGACTATTATCTTAGCCTGTTGCATCACTCCGCTTAACTCCATATAGGTGCTTGATATTCCAGAGAAATCATCCAAATGACGCACACCCAGACTGCGCATAACTGACTTCAGGTCTAAGGTTACACCAGAGGTGAAGCGTGGCAGCCGGACATCCACGTCTTGCATGTTCATCATCTTACTCAGTTCCGCAAGGCTGTGGCTATGCAGGTATTTCACTACGTCGTCTAAGGTCTTACCCTGACGTGGCAGAAACACATACATGGAGTAATTGCGCTGGTGCAGGGTGGTGTCGCGGCTGCGATTCTCATACGGCAGGCTCACCACCTGCAGGGTGTCGTTGTGCATGTACTTAAAGTATTTCTGGCGCTGCATCATATTCACCAGTACCTTCTTGCCGTTATCCTGTGTAAACGTCTTTATTGTTGTCTGGTCTTTTCCATAGAAATCTTTGAACGGATACGTCCAATAGCCCTTGAAGTACAGTGTATTGCATGCACGCATAGTCTCTTTACTGTCCAAAGGAGTTGCCAGACCGCCAATCATGCCATTGGTCTTGTCGCTTACCCATTTGTTTATGCGTGCCTCACTGTTTTTGTCAGAGAAGTCCAGCTGCCATGCTTCTGCCCCATACACCTTACCCACGTGTTGCTGGTAGTCTTTGCGCAACTTGCAGTTGTCGTTTACCGCCAGCAGGTTGGCCATTACCGCCCTCGTACTGCATCCGGTAGCATTGGCATCTCCCTGCAGGTCATGGGCTATCAGGCCAATCTCCTCTGTGGTGGTGCCCAGCATCAGTCCCAGTTCCTTTGCGGTCTCGCCATTGGCTCCGTCCTGCAGCATACGCATGAGGGTAGCCGCACCAAGCGGTGAGCACACCATGTTACCATGCGCCTCGCTGTGCAGTCGCTCAAACATATTTATGGAGAAGTCATACATACTGCCTGCCGGCTTCACCACATCGCCAACAATATTTAGCGATATGTTCTGCAAGTCGCCTGCCACGTTGCTCTCCGCCTCTTGCTGTCTGTTAATGCAAGCTGTCATCACAGCTGCAGCCATTAGCATTATAATAATTGTTTTTTTCATACGGTTAGTGTTTGAGCGTATTTCCTAATCATTGCAACCTAAAGGTTACTGGCAGCGTATAGCGTACCTTCACCGCCTTGCCATTCTGCATACCGGGATTCCAGCGCGGCATGGACTTGACTACCCTCACTGCCTCAGCGTCAAGGTAAGGCTCCACGCTCTTCGCCACCTTTACATCGCTCAGATTACCTTTCTCATCCACTATGAATTGTACTATCACCCTGCCCTGTATCTTGTTCTTCACGGCTTTGGCCGGGTACTTTATATTTTTATCCAGATAATCAAACAGTGCTTGATGTCCTCCGGGGAATGAAGGCATCTTCTCCACTACGTCGTAAACGAAATCTTTACCGCGTTTCTTTCCTCCATTCTTTTTCTCTGCTTGCTTGCCCAGAAGCTCACATACCGCACGATAGGGACCGCCCTTTTTGAGCACTTCTATATTGTCGTGACGCTCTATTTTCTCGTATTCAAGAACGTTCTTTATTCTATTTTGAGTAATAGCGTCCTCTATATTATCGTGACCTTCGGCTATCAACTCAGCCACATCACAGAGCCAGACTGCAGGCCATGTCTTGTTCTTGTAAATCAGTTTGCCTCTATGATAGAAGAGCTGGATAAAGTCTCCGCCAGTCCTGCCAACACATCTGTAGGGTTGCCCTGAGATATACTTCGGGTAGATATCGGGGAAGTTGCGGCGCACGAGCTCGTCCACTATCTCCTTGTTTACACGTACGAAACTGTTGTTTTTTGTTATTACGTCAGAGGTGAACACCACATCCTTTCCATTAACATTGCTCACATAGAGTATAGGATAGCTGTCCCATCCGATGGAAGAAGACAAGCCCGTGGTAATATCGTACTCAACGAGCGTATCGCCCATACTATAGCTTGAAACCTCAATGACGTATGGCTCTTTCTCTTTTTTCTTCTGTAGGGAGTCATACTCTATGATTGCCTCCCTCAGGTCTTTGTCTGTTATCTCCGCATAGTAGTCATCAAGAACGGACTTCTTGTCACAGGATGTCATGGCGAGCGCCACGACAAGGGATGTTATAATCTTGTTCATGTTCAGGTGTTTGAAATTATTGATAGGCATAGATTTCATCATGATATGTCTCTTTTTGACTTATTGAGCAAAGTTACTCCGCCGTCTTAATGACAAAGTTACGAAAAAAACATTATGTTCACAAGATTATTGTTCTCTTTTAGGATTCAAGGAGCCAACAATACCACTATCCTTTTATCCTCAGACTTATTTTTTACTCTAAGGATTTTAGGATTTAAGGATATAATAATCCTACTATCCTTATATCCCTAGACAATTTCTTATCTAAGGATTTTAGGATTTAAGGACATAATAATCCCTTTATCCCTCTATCCTCAGGCTATTTCTTATCTAAGGATTTTGGGATGCAAGGAGGCTACTATCCCTCTATCCTTATATCCCTAGACAATTTCTTATCTAAGGATGCAAGGATATAACAAAAACTTTGCTTCCATTGCCATATTTTACATATTTTCATCATTCCCATTGCCATATTTTACATGTTTTGGGGTGTTTCCATTGCCATATTTCACATAAAAAGGGTGCGCACCGAACAAGCGCGCACCCTTTTTGATTTGTATGGTTGTCTGCAATTAAACTATCACTCTTATAACAAGGTTTCTGTATTGTCTTAACTCCTGACTCCTGACTCCTTAACTCCTTAACTCCTGACTCCTTAACTCCATAACTCCTGACCACCTAAAGCATCACTCCTCTTTCCTGTCAGTAAACACTACAGAGAGCAGCATTGACAGGAGCAGCACACCGAATATCACCGCCAGGCTCACCAGTGTGGGAATCTCAACGTGAGGCATCTGTATGTCAAGTCCTGCGAAGGCAGCGACGGCGTTGACATACTCATTCATGGCAAGCAGCATCTTCACACCTACGAAGATGAGGATGACGCCGAGTCCGTATTTGAGTAGCTTGAAGTATTTTGCCACGGCTGCCAGGGCGAAGTAAAGTGCACGCAGTCCGAGTATGGCGAAGATGTTACTGGTAAGCACTATGAAGGGGTCGCGGCTGACGCTGAACACTGCCGGTATGCTGTCAACGGCGAATGCCACGTCGGTGGTCTCTATCACGAGGAGCGTCACGAAGAGCGGCGTAGCCATGCGTCGTCCGTTCTCTATGACGAAGAAGCGTCCGTCACGCATACCGTCGGTAACGGGATACACACGTCGGAACCAGCGCACTATGATGTTACGTGAGGGGTCGGTAAGCTGTTCCTCGTCATGACTGAACATCTTGGCGCCCGTATATAGCAGGAACAGACCGAAGAGTCCCAGCACCCACTCAAAGCGCTCCACCATGGCGGCACCGGCAAAGATGAAGATGCTGCGAAGCACCAGCGCACCGAATATACCCCAGAACAGCACCTCATGCTGATACTTGCGCTCCACGCCGAAGAAGGAGAAGAGCATAAGGAACACGAAGAGGTTGTCCATGGACAGTGACTTCTCTATCAGATAGCCTGCCATGAACTCCATGGCTTTCTCATGGGGCTCCACAGGGTAGAACAGGTATATGCCCACACAGAACAGCAGCGACACGGCTATCCATACGCCAGTCATGCGCAGCGCCTCGCCAATGTTCACCTCATGCTGGCCTTTCCTGCCAAACATTCTGAGGTCTATCACCAGCATCAGCAGCACTGCCGCATAAAACACTATCCAAGCCCACAGGGGCATACCCATTAACATCATTGTCTTTCTTCCTTTTGTTCAAGTTACTGAAGATAATAAACGACCACAGATTTAACAGATTACAAAGATTTTTGCTGCTCTCTTGGTAATCATTTCACTAACTCGTCTTCGTCTTCGTTTTCGTTTTTCGTGTGCAAAGTTACAAATTATCTTTGTACTAAGCAAGAAAAAAGTGTTACGATGCGGTTACATCAGTAACAGACAAAGGGAATATGAACGGCTTTCATGATGTATGCCTTATGATGTCATGAGTCACTCCGCACAAACAAAGTCTGTTACGGAGAAGGGCGCCTCAACCGATGGTCTGAGATACCTTACCATGGCTCTCGCATCAGAAGAGACATACGGAATATCAGACAACGGTATATTGTATAGCGCTGCAGGATAGGACGGCTCGCCACCCACACCCAGGACAAGGAATACCGGGATGTCCCTTTCCCTGGAGAACTGCTGGTATATGGACAACTTGTCAGCAGAAAACAAGTCTTGCTCAATACTTGACAATAACACTCCACGCCACTTACATTCCACCGCAAAGACATAACCCTGATAGTCAAGGACGAAGTCGGGATGACTATTGTTTTCCGGATGAATGTCGCCAAGCGTTTTGTCGCCTCTCCATTCTTTCAATACAAATCCGTTCTTCCCTTGTATATGAAACAACTCCAGGACATAGTCCTCAAACTCACGACCTTTCAGTACTTCCTCCGGGAATGTGATGGAACGGATGCGCAGGCGTATGACGGAATACGGACGGTGCAGCTGCTTATGTATGGCATGGATACCCATATCCTCATAGAACATCCTTAGTAATGTCTTGTCCTCACCTACCGTCCAGCGGGCAGGCAGGCTCTCCGTTTCCTGCACCGTTAAGGGCGGGTTGTCTTTTACCAGATACTCCAAATTGCTCCTGCCTGCCAGTAGTCCGAAGACCGTTCCGCTTTTGTTTATATAGCCACAGACAATGCGCTCACACTGGTTCATCACATACTCATTACGCAAGCGTGGCGTGGGGCCTTTTCCTCTCGGCTCATCACGCTTCAAGACCATTATCAGCAGACGGTCCTCTGCCAGGGCACGCTCTATCTGGATATTGTTCCGGTCACGAAACCTGTCCATCACAACAAGTATGGTGGGTATCTTATTGACAAGCAGGGCACGCACTATCTCATCCTCCATCTCCGTAGAGTTGAAGCACACTACACAATCACGCGCCGACAAGCTGTCTGTCCATCTGAACACCTGGCCGTATAAATCTATCGGCGTACGCTTGGAACAAATGAAAAGTGTTTTCTCCCTCCTTAACAAATATGTATTGCCTCTTTCCTCTATTACTCTCATCTTGTGTTTCTCGTTTATAATGGTATAACTATCAGATAATGACGCAAATATACGAAGAAGTTTTTATTCCTCCAAATTTTAGGGTGAAAATTGCGACAATACGCCTCCGCGCCCTCCGTTTCAGTCGCAACAGCACACCAGGGGATATAAGCAAAGCGCATGGCATCAACGGACTGACGCCCGAGGATACCATGCGCAACATGGGATTGATAGCCTCACCGGGTATGGTGGAGACTGAGGGTACTATTGTTGACATCATGCGCGGAAAGGGTTCCGCTCAGTGATGACACTGTATCTTAGAAAAGGTTGAAGGTAAGACCTACGCTCACACCCCATTTCTTACTCATCGGAGTGTCCTTGTCATCCTCACGGTCGAGCTTCAGCACCTTGGCTATGTTGTAGTAGCCCTGCACGTAGGCTCCTACCACCTCGCCGAAGTTATAGCGGGCTCCTGCCATAGCACCCACATAGCGACGTATGCTGAAGTTTGGTCCGGCGTAGAAGTCTACGTTTGACGGCAGATGGCAGATGCTCTGGAAGTGGCAGTTCACTCCCACTATGGCGTCGCAGCCGTTGAGGAAGTTCTTGTCGCCGTATTCATCAGGGTCAGAGTCAACGCCACGCAGCGTCATGTTGACAGATACGTATTCGCTCACGCCATAGTCCACGCCAAACTCTCCGCCCGACTTACCTCCGTAGTTGAGGTAGCCTGCGTATATTTTCCAGTCAAAGTCGCCGTCATAAGCCTGCGCCCCTGCGCTCATGGCGCTTGTGATGAGCAGTGTAAGGAGGGCGAGTCGTAATGTAATGTGTTTCATTGTTATTCCTGAATAGTTTTATTTTGTTGTATATTTATTAAGAAAGAATACGCGGCGGCGGTCGTTTGTCGCCTTGTTCTTCACTACCCTGTTACCATAGAGGAGGAAGTTCTTGCCATACCAGTAGTCGCTGTTGGTAAATGCTTTCTTGATGTCCTCGTCATCATTACCGGTCTTTATCATCTCCTCTGTCCTGTCTTGTGTCACGGTACCGTTGACCTTGTTGAATGACTTAGACACCATCTTCTTGGTATCGGTGAAGATGGCATTGAGGTTGTTACCGCTCAAGCTGGCAGAGATGAAGTGCTTTAGCGTGAGAGGGTTATATGACGGATTCATAGGGAAGCAGTTGTCCCACAGGATATTTCCCTTGGAGTCAAACTTTATCAGTATGGCGTGGGTATAGTAGTATCCGGCGAATACCCTTCCCTGTCCCGGACCGCCGCTATAATATACGGGGTAATATGACTCGGCTATGTAGTAGAAGTTACCCTTCTCCTCTATCACGTCGTGGCTGGTGATGAGATAGTTCATGGTGAGCTCCTTGCCTTTCTCCTCCGCCTTCTGCTTCTTGCGCTCCACCTTGGCCTTGGCCTTGTCGCTCATGAACTCAGTGAAGTTTTTCAGGTCGAGGAAGTTATAGAACTTGATGAACTTGAACTTCTCGCCGTCCAGCTGTGCGAAGTAGAAACCCTGTGCCACTGCTCTCTTGCCCGTGGTGTAGGTGCCAGTGACGAAATATCTGCCAGCCGACTTCTGTATTGATGCGCTGATTATAGCCTCTTCTATATTCTCTGTCAGCCAGATGATATTCTTCTGTGTGCCATCCATGCCAAAGCGCATGAGAAGCACGTCGCGGCCTACCCTTACCAATGCGTTCACCTCATTGTCAATGATGCTTGTCTCCATGACGTAGATATCCTTGTCGCGCACACCCTTCAGGTGCATGTCAAGAGTACAGCTCTCACCGGTCTTAAGGTTTACTATGCCTATGCGGTCAAGTTTGTTCTGGGTGGAACTGAACACCAGGTAGCCGTTGCCAATGGTGAAGTCGCGCATGCTTGCCTTGCGTTTGTACTCGCCGTCAAGCACGCTGATCTTGCGCGTAACAGTGTTGTAGGCTACGATAGAGAAGTCACTGCCGTCGCGCAGCATGGTGTAACACATCTCGTTGTCCATCTTGCTTTCATTGAAGTACAGTCCCTTGTCTATCTCTACCGAGTCTGTTGTTAACAGCTTCAGGTTCTTGTCATAGTGCAGCATCTTCACCCACCGCTTGCCGCCATGGGTGTCTTTCTCAAACATTTGCTGAAGTACTCCTTTCTCGCCCATCGGAATGGTATAGACATCCTTATACTCCTTGTAAGGATATTCCACACTGGCCGTTACCTGTGCGCTGCTTACCGCTGAAAAAAGTGTCAAAGCGGACAGCAGGCATACAATCTTTCTTTTTACCATTTGTTTTAAGCTGTTGATTTAATGAAAAACGTCTGCAAAGGTATATCTTTTTTCTGTTATATGCAAATCTTTTTCATGAGTATTGTTCGTTTTTTCCTTTTATTCGCAAACGGTTACAAAGCAGCCTGCCACTCACTTTTGTGAATAGCAATGGAGAAGAAAGGCATAGGAGCATCGTCAGGTGATGCAAGGATTGTAAAGATAATTATGTACACCTACATAATGATAAGGGTTTTTAGTAAGGAAAAAACATAGCTCCGGGAGCATCGGGATTCTTTATGCGCTTAACCAGAATCTCGCCGCTATGCATGGGGTAGCCCAATTTCGGTGTGCACCCTACGGCAAGGATTAGCGTCTTGAGGTTGTCGCTCTGTATGTTGACATAATTTAGTTTCCAGTTCTTAGACAAGTCCACCGTGTCCAGTTTGCTTTCGCCAAGCCATACCTTCTCCAGGTTGGGAAAGAGAGCAAGGTCTTCGTAGGTGCTGACTACGAACATGTCTGTGCGGTACTGCGTAAGATTCAGTGATTTGATGGAGTCAGCCTCTGCTTTCGAGATGTGCCCATCATTGTCAGTGTCGCCATTGATGAGGGCCCGTCGCTCTATATTGCGGTCAGCGAAGGTGAGCGTCTGGGCTTTTGCACTGAAGGCAAAGAAAAGACACGCGGTGATAATCGCAAACACCAAAACTACTATCCATCCGTTTTTGCTTGGCCTTGTTTCCTGCTCCATTTCTCTTACTATGCGAAACTGTTCCAGTTCCTGGTCAATGCGGAGCTGTTCCAATTGCTGTTGTTGTATCTCTTGTTGTTCCATAATGATAGATTTAGTTATAGTTCATGCGCCAAAGATAATAATTATTTTTCTATCATCCTAATTTTTTAGATAAATAATGTATATAACAATAAAGGAGCACTCCCCACACATCTGAGGAATGCTCCTTATTTTGTTATATCCTGAAAGCAGGAGTTCCTTTACTCTGTAACTCTTGTAAACACCACCTTCTCTGAGTCATTGTCCACTACCATGGTTGACTCGCTAATTGACAGTATGTTGAGCTCGTTCAGATTCTTCAATTC
>JAEEGF012021710.1_pt1 | contig 14055 bp, 14 predicted proteins | sample 9134171 | NCBI WGS metagenome assembly JAEEGF01 (sample SAMN16246542, study PRJNA631951) | gut metagenome | biome: gut microbiome; feature: rumen; material: AP-attached | host: Bos | place: Iran: Karaj | collected 2018-10
TAGTAGTTATTTTGCTGCAAAATTACTTCTTTTTTCAGTATCACTGTTGATTTTAACCGATTAATGATGTGCGGGTATGGAAAAAATTGTACCTTTAGCGTGCCTTTTTGCTCTAAAGGCCAACAATTAACAACTCAGAATAATATGATTACGAGACTCATTATTTCGGCTCTTGCAGTACTCATTACATCACTCACGCTCGAAGGCGTGACCGTTGATCCCTGGTGGTGGTCGGTCATCATCGCCGTTGTGCTAGGTTTCATCAACTCGTGGATTCGTCCGCTGGTTAAATTGCTGTCGTTGCCCATCAACCTGCTGACGCTGGGATTGTTCACGCTGGTGATCAATGCGGCAATGGTGATGCTGTGCTCGTGGCTCGTGGGGCCGCACTTTGAGGTGAGCGGCTTTGGCTGGGCCTTGGGCTTCAGCATCGTGCTCACGCTGGTGAGCTGGATGCTGCACTTGTTTTTCCCGTCCCAAAAATAGGATTCAGGTTACTCGTCCTTGATGCTGTGACGCTACTCGTCTTCGAACTTGATAGCGCCTCGGCTAGTGCTCTCGATGCGACGGTTGCGCCAGCAACGTCGGCATAGGGAGACGTACTTGTCGTCGCCGCCAATCTCGACCTGGTTGCCGTCGGTGACGATGTTGCCACTGCTGTCGATGCGCGCGTTGATGATGGTCTTGCGCCCGCAAGAGCAGGTGGACTTGATTTCCTCGATGGTGTCGGCGAGTTCAAACAGACGCCTTGACCCTTCAAACATGTGGGACTGGAAGTCGGTGCGCAGTCCATAGCACACTACATTGACGCCGTAGTCATCGACGATGCGCGCCAGCTGGTCGATTTGCGGTGCCGAGAGGAACTGTGCCTCGTCGATGAGAATCCAGTCCTTGACGACGAGCGTCGTGTCGAACATCTCCTTCAACATCTCATAGAGGTCGCTCTCGGGGTAAATCCACGAGCACTTGCGCTCGATGCCGATGCGTGAGCGTATCACGTTGTCCTTCTCTCGGTCGTCGATGATGGGCTTCATGCACAGGTATTGCATGCCGCGCTCCTCAAAGTTATAGGCCTGTGTGAGCAGCATAGCCGTTTTGGCCGAGCCCATGGTGCCATACTTGAAATATAATTTTCCCACTCCGTTCATGTCCTATATATAATAGTCTAATTATCAAATTGATATAACCGTGCCGCCTCAAGCCGCAAGGCCGACAACAAAGTTAGTGTATTCTTGCCATACCGACACGCACTTGCGTCCAAAAAAGTTATTAACACAGTAGTTTTTTGGGTAAAAACAGAATAACACTATTTAAGGAATATAAGTGTGTGGATTTCGTGCAAAAGCAGTATCTTTGCGGGACATTATGAGTCGGGGCGACGTAAATAGCCCTGATGTGCGGCAAAATCATACTTTTACAAGATGATGGACTTTTTGACAACATATCATTTGCAGGGACTTGTGCTCGGTTTGTGCTCGTTCTTGATTATCGGCATCTGCCATCCCATCGTGATTAAGGGCGAATATTACTATGGCCAGCGCTTCAAGTGGTTCTTTGTGCTGGCTGGTGTTGCGCTGTGCGTTGGCTCGTTGCTGGTGGATGGTGTGTTGCTGTCGTCGCTGATGGGCGTGGGTGCTTTCTCGTGCTTTTGGGGCATCAAGGAGATGCGTGACCAGCAGGAGCGCGTGCGCAAGGGCTGGTTCCCGCGCAATCCCAAGCGGACCTATCCGTGGGATGAGAAGAATGAGGAATAAGGAATTAAAAAATCTGATTTTCAACAACTAACAACTGATAGCTAAATGCGAATCGATATACTGACAGTGATGCCCGATGCGCTGGAGTCTCCGTTGCACACGTCTATCCTGCAACGCGCTCAGGACAAGGGTCTGGTGGAGATTCACGTGCATAATTTGCGTGACTGGAGCCTGCGCAAGCACCGCAAGGTGGATGATTACCCCTTTGGCGGCGAGGCAGGCATGGTGATGCAGATCGAGCCCGTGTGGCGTTGCATGGAAGAATTGAAGAGCCAGCGCGACTATGACGAGATCATCTTTACGTCGCCCGACGGTGAACAGCTTGACCAGCCCATGGCCAACGCCTTGTCGCTGAAAGAGAACCTGATGATCCTGTGTGGCCATTACAAGGGCGTGGACTACCGCATACGCGAGCACCTGATCACGCGCGAGATCACCATTGGCGATTATGTGCTCACAGGCGGTGAGCTGCCTGCTGCCGTCATTGCCGATGCCGTTGTCAGGCTGTTGCCCGGCGCCATCGGCGACGAGCAGAGCGCTTTGAGCGATTCGTTCCAGGACGGCTTGATCGAGGCGCCGGTGTATACCCGTCCCGAGGTGTTCAACGGCTGGCATGTGCCTGAGATACTGCTTAGCGGCCACCAGGCCAAGATTGCCGAGTGGAAGATGCAGATGTCGCTGGAACGCACCCGCCGGTTGCGTCCCAATCTGTTAAAAGACAACTAAATAAAATTAACGACGACCAAAATATGACACGTTTTAAATTTCAGCGTCCCAATTGGATCCCCCGTTGGTTGAACATACCGCTGCTCATCTTTATAGCTTTTGTGGTAGTGTTGTTGTTCTTTGGTGACAACAACTACATCCGCATCAGCAAGTACCGTTCCCAGATCAACGAGCTCAAGAGTCAGATCAAGAACAACGAGGACTCGGCGGCCATCTATGAGGCCAAGGTCAGCGAGCTCAATACCGACAACGAGACGCTGGAGCGCCTGGTGCGTGAGAAATACGGCATGAAGCGCACTAACGAGGAAGTGTATATCACCGATATTCCCTGAATGATATGGCAAATCAAGAAAAGAACCAAGGCAGCCAACTCTCGGAGATTCTGGTTATCATAGGCCTGCTCATCATGGCAGTGATGGCCCTGCTGCCACTGCTCAACGTCAACCAGGAGTGGATGCGCTGGGCGTTTGCCGTGGGTGCTCTTGTTGTGCTCGTGGCGCGTTTTCTGGGCATGTATCACGGTCCCTCGCTGCGCATCAAGCGTTTGCACCACCTGCTCATTACCAGTGGCCTGCTGTACTGTGCCAGTGCCTCGACGATGTTCATCTCGCAGGGTACCAACGACTGGATTGCTTTCTTGCTCGCGGGACTCGTGATGCAGTGCTATGCCAGCTGGATGATTGACCGTGAGAGCCATAAAGAAGGAAAATGACCCAACCGGAGTAATCGTTTTTTGTGATTACCAAAGTTTTAGGGAAATTAAGACAGTGTCTCAAAAAATCAAAAAAATCTCGCTTTTGTGTTCGACTTGCAGCAATTTTGAGTAATTTTGCGGGTTAATGAAAGGCAATCTAACAATAGACAACGGAAACACCTCGGTGAAGGTGGCTTTCTTTATCGGCACTCAGGTCGTTGCGACCAACCGATTTGTACGGCGTGACGTGCGCCTGCTCGACCGTTTCATCAGCACATATAAACCCGAGACCGCCATTGTGTGCAGTACGGCCTCGAGCGCTGCAAGCCTGCGAATCGAGCAGCTGGCTGAACAGCGTTGCCGCCGTGTGGTGCACCTGACTCACGAGACCCCGATGCCCATCAGATTGGGCTACCGTACGCCCCAGACCCTGGGCCGTGACCGCATCGCGACGGCAGTGGGCGCGTGGATGACCGCTCAACGGCTGGACAGCGCCTGTGACGTGCTGGTCATCGATGCCGGCACCGCCATCACCTATGACCTGGTCAAGAGTGACGGATGCTTTGTGGGCGGAAATATCGCTCCGGGACTGTCGCTTCGTTTCAAGTCGCTGCATGAGCACACGGGATTATTGCCCCTGGTCAGCGCCGACGGCCCCGCGCCAGTTGTGGGCTATGATACCGAGACGGCCATTCGCAGCGGTGTGCTGCTGGGTCTGCTGGGCGAGGTCAAGAGTTATATTGCCGACCTGAAGTTGTCGCATCCTAACTTGATGGTCTTTATCACTGGCGGTGACGGCAAACTGCTGCATACACAGTTGGGCGATGAGAACATCATCTACTATGAACACCTTGCGGCTGAAGGCCTCAACCGCATCTATCTCTATAACAAAGCCAATGAAAATCAATAAGAAGATATCATTATTCCTCCTTGCCATGGTTGTCGGCACCTGTGCTGCCGTGGCTCAGATCGTCTCCACCCCCTATTCCAAGATGGGCTATGGCCTGCTCAATGATAACGTGTCGAGCATCCAGCGCTCGATGGGTGGTGTGGGCTATGCCATGAAGGGCGGACGCATCGTCAACGTGATGAACCCTGCCTCGTATGCCAACGTGGACTCGCTGACCTTCCTGTGGGATGTGGGCATTGACCTCACCAACCTGTGGAGTAAAGAGAACGGCAACAAGGGTTACAGCTTTGGCGGCGGCTTGGATTACTTGACAGGCCATTTCAAGGTGGCCAAGGGTTTGGGCGCAGCCTTCGGCCTGTTGCCCTATTCGTCGGTGGGATACGCCTACGGAGGCGACATTGACGGCGGTTCGGAGTCACGCAACGGCAATGGCGGCTTCAACCAGCTGTTTGTCGGTTTGGGTTATGAGCCGATCAAGAACCTGAGTGTCGGTTTTAACTTTGCTTATCTGTTCGGTACGACGACCAACACGACACTTATCAACTCGACATCGACCAGCTATTTCATCCGTAACATGAAGATTCGTGACTGGAATACTCAGATCGGTCTCCAGTACAGCCTGCCGTTGGCCCATGGCCGCGACCTGCTCACCGTGGGTGCCACCTATCAGCCGAAGAAGTCGTTCCATGGCCACACCTGGGGTACCGCCTTTGACGGGCAGGACAACAAGATGGACACTATCGGCTACACGTCGATGAGCGGCAAGTATGATCAAGCAGGCTCTATCGGCGTGGGACTGAGTTACAATATCAACCGCCGGCTCACTATCGAGGCCGATTACACCTACCAGAAGTGGAGTGGTGCTAAGTATCAGCCCATCGAGGGCTTTGAGCCTCAGGCGATGAAGTTTGACGACCGCTGGAAAGTGGCTGCCGGTGTGCAGTTCACTCCCAACAAGCGTGGCAGCTATGTGGGTGCCATGTCGTTCCGTGCCGGTGCGTTCTATAATCACGACTATCTGAACTATAGCGGCAATAATGTTCGCGATTACGGTGCCAGCATCGGTGTGGGCTTGCCCGCGCCCAGCGGCAAGACTACCGTGAACCTGGGTGTGGAGTGGCGTCATCGCGAGAGCAGCCCGACCCTATTCATTTCGGAGAATTACCTCAACATCACGCTGGGTGTGAACTTCAACGAGTTGTGGTTCTGGAAGAGCCGCATCCGCTAACCGGTGAGACGTCTGCTACACATAACGCTTGTCATGGTCATCGTGCTGGTCGTGGTCTCCTGCAAGGATGACTCGACCACTGTGGTGAGTCACGCGACGGACCCCGAGGTGGTTCCCACGATGACGACTAGCGACGTGCAGACCGTCATCAGTGACTCGGGTCATACCCGTTACCGCATTGTCGCCAAACTGTGGAACATGTATGAGCAAGCCAAGGAGCCGCACTGGACATTCCCTAAAGGGGTGACCTGTGAAGAACTTGACGACAAGTTCAACACGTTAACCACCATCAAGTGCGATTCGGCGTATTTCGACAAGGGAAAGTCCCTGTGGACGCTCACGGGCCACGTGCGCATGACCAACTCCACAGGCGATGTTGTCCTGACCGACCAGTTGCAATGGGACCAGCATGCCCACAAGTTGTATAGCGACGCCTTTATCCACATCGAGAAGCAGGGGCGCATCATCGAGGGTTATGGCTATGAGTCAAACGAGCGTCTCACGACCTACCAGCTGCGTCAGGTCGAGGCCATCTTCCCCATCGATGAGAGCCGTATGCCTCACCCGGGCAGCGGCAATGCTGCTCCGCGCACGATGCAGTAACAAACATAGATATTTCATCATTTAGAGAAGAGATATATAGATTTTGGATCCCAACTACTCAACACCGCTGATTGTCGCGCTAATCGCGCTGCTGTGCTCGGCCTTCTTCTCGGGCATGGAAATTGCCTTTGTGTCGTCCAACAAGGTGCGAGCCGAGATTGAGATGGCACGTGGCGGCATCATCAACCGCATCCTGAATATCTACTACAGCAACCGTGAGATGTTCATCTCGACGCTGCTCATAGGCAATAATATCGCCAACATCGTGTATTCCATGGCGATGGCCCGTTTGCTGACCATCCCGTTGCAGCAGTGGGTGCAGAACGAGGCCGTGTTGCTGCTGGTGCAGACGCTCATTGCCACGTTGATTATCCTTATCTTCGGCGAGTTTGTGCCCAAGACGGTGTTCCGCATCAATCCAAACGCGTCGTTGCGCACAGCCTCTATACCGCTGTTTATGGTGTATTGCGTGCTGTATCCCATATCGCGCTTCACAGAGTGGCTGTCGGCATTGCTGATGAAACTGTTCGGCATCAAGATTGACACATCGCGGGTGCGGCTGCTCACGGTCGATGAGTTGGATGCCTATCTGCAGGAAAACATCGACAAGCGCGAGGATGAAAACAAGACCGTGGAACGCGAGGTCAAGATTTTTGAAAATGCGCTCGACTTCAGCGATACGCGCCTGAGGGACTGCATGGTGCCGCGCAACGAGATTGTTGCCGTAGATGTGGAGGATACCACGCGTGACGACTTGGTCAAGCTGTTTACCCGCTCGGGCCTTTCCAAGATTGTGGTGTATAAGGGAAGCATCGACGATGTCATCGGTTTCATCCAGGTGAGCGAATTGTTTATCACCACAGTGGACTGGAAAACGAGGCTCAAACCCGTTGTGTTTGCCCCCGAGGCTTTGCTGGCCCGCAAGATGATGCAGCAGCTTATGGATGAGAAACGCTCGATGGCCATCGTCATCGACGAGTTTGGCGGCACTAGCGGCATGGTGACTCTGGAGGACTTGGTAGAAGAAATCTTTGGCGAAATCGAGGACGAGCACGACCGCAACCGCCTTGTTGCGCGTCAGCTAGACGAGAACACCTACGAGTTCTCGGGTCGCATGGAGATAGAGGAGATCAACGAGCGTTTCCACCTCGACATCCCCGAGAGTGACGATTACCAGACGCTTGCGGGTTATCTCCTTGCCGAGGAGGAGGCTATTCCCAACGTGGGTGATGTGATTGATTTGGCACCTTACCGCTTCACGATCGAGCGGAAGACAGCGGCACGCATTGAGCTCATCCGTGTCGAGATTTTGCAGCCTGAGGAGAAGAAATAAGCCCCATTGGATTTGCAAAAAGCGAAAAAATGCGTCCAAAAGCGAAAAAAAAAGGCGAAAAATTTGCAAGATTAGAAACATTAGCATTATCTTTGCACCGCATTTCGCTCGAAATGTCAACTGGTGTGTTAGTTCAGTTGGTTAGAATACCTGCCTGTCACGCAGGGGGTCGCGTGTTCGAGTCACGTACACACCGCCAAAAAGGAATCCGTAAGGGTTCCTTTTTTGGTTGATAATAGTTATATAAATCATCATTTTTCCCCAAAAAAGTAGGGTTTCTTTGCGTTTCCCCCAAATAATGTTTATTTTTGTGCTTTCTATAGCGTTTTATAGAATCTGAGAGAAGAATAGTAAACCTGTTTAATAACTCATTTAAAAAACTACCAGCTATGAAGAAATCATTATTGCTGTTGCTGTCAGCGTTCTTGCTGTCGTTGTCTTCTGGGGCAGTGACCCTAGCTCCTAATCAAATCCTTATAGGTCATTACACGACCGACGATCTCGCCACTACAGGTTGGGGCCAAGGCTTCATGAAGGGCGTAAACCCGATTGCTACCGACTTGACTCCCGATGAGTTGGCCTTATCGCAAGGCGGTAAGCTTGTTTCTTTTAGGATTGGTCTTGCCGATACAACTACCATTTCACGGCTGTTTGTCATGTTTGTTGACGCCGCAGGGAAGCAGGTGGGTGACATCACTGAGTGGCCCTGTAATGTCGCTGGTCAGGTAGGGTGGAACATGATTGAATTGGAAACACCCTATGAGATTAATGTTCCTGATGCTTATCAACTCAGGATCGGTTTTGACTATAGGCAGTATACCACGTCGCACAAGCCCATATCGGCGGTTGATGTGGGTACCATTTATCCATCTTATGTTTACCGAAACGGCAGATGGATGAACTATGGCACGAACACTGTTGGCAATTTGAGTTTGCAGTGCGTGGTTGAAAATGATGATTTCCAGGAGTATATCGTGCGTCTGGCCAATTTGTTCTGCAAATCCACTTTTGTTGTGGGCGAAGATCAGCCCATCTCCTTCCAAGTACGCAATATGGGCGTCGCTTCTTCTATTGCTGCAGGAGAACTCACTTTTGACATCGCTATTGACGGTAATGTGGTGAAAACCATTACCAACCCCGAAGCTGTGGGCCGCGATTATGTCACGATACAGGATGTGCTTGCCACCGATGGCCTGACTGCTGGTGCCCACACACTGACGGTGTCGGCTGTTTCGATTAATGGAGAGCCCATTGAAACCCCAGCTTCTGTATCCATTACATTTAAATGCTTTGAGTTCGGCTTCACGCGTCAGATGCACCTGGTAGAGCAGTTTACTTCAACAGGCTGCACGTGGTGTCCCACAGGCTCTGCCAATGTGCAGAACCTGTGTGCGATGCGTAACGACGTCGCATGGGTGGGTGTACATTCGTTATTTGGCAGTCCCGTGGATCCATTTGCCACGGCGCAGAGCGACTCGATTAGAGATTACCAGGGTGTTGACGGTTATCCCGAAGGCACCTTCGACAGGAGCATGGGCATCGGCAGTGCCAACGAGCTGTTCGCTGTCCTGTCAGCGACGACTGCGACAACGATGAGTAACTTCTTCGACCACCTTGATGAGGAGCCCTCTTGGGCCACCGTGAATGTGAACAGCCGCTATGATGCCGAGACGCGCAATGCTGTCATCACCATTGATGGCAAGTTGGTGGCAAACTATGAGGATTTCATGGGTAGTGACAGCCGGCTCACCGTATATATTACAGAGGACAACCTGGTTGCTGCTCAGCTCAACCAAGGCAATATAGTGAATAACTATGTTCACAATGGAGTATTGCGCAAGTCTCTCGTTTCGGCCAAGGGTGTGGCTCTCAACAAGCATGGAGACACCTATAAGAACGAGTTTACCCTTGACATTCCCGAGAATTGGAATGCTGACAACTTGAATATCGTTGCTTTCATCAGCCGTCCTCTGAATTCCGGCTCGATAAGGGATCTCTATGTCACCAACACCAACAAGCGCAAGTTGGGCGAATTTGACGAGCCGGCAGTTGTTCAAGGCGATGCCGATGGCGATGGCAAGGTTCTTATCGACGACGTGACCGCACTTATCGACAGTCTGCTCAGGGGTGTAGATCCCGTTAATCCTGCTGGCGCCGATTGCAACGTCGATGGCGTCATCACTATCGACGATGTGACTGTTCTCATCGACTACCTGCTGCGCGGGGAGTGGTCTGAATAAAATCCTGTTGTCTGACAAAGGATTAAAGAAAACACCGGGCGCACCTCACATGTTTTCCGCATTGGGGCACGCCGTGGTGTCGCTCTAGAGAAGCAGGTCGAAGGCCTGCACAAGGCCAGCGGCCTTGACTTGAGGTAACACCACGGCGCGAGGGCCGTAGGTCCTCGTGGCGTGGTGGCTCGAATGCTACTCACGATGGGCCCTGAAGGGGGCCACTAACTGCGACATTTCCTTAGCCTGTGGTGTGTGGCCCTCTACTAGGCCCTTTCTCTCTAGCCACCCTTTCCCCATGCCACACAGACCTATCTGCCTGTACGCCATGTGGTTAACATAATTCAAAGCCCACGGCCTTGTCAAGGTCTTCGACCTTATCTGCCAGATAAAAACAGCACGGGACACGCCATTTTGCAAAATCCGATGCGCTAATTCCGTGAAGATCAGTCACAATCTCTTATATCAAAATACGAGTGCGAAAAACAGGTGTACCCCTACTTTTCCATGAAATCTTTTATCTTTTCATAGTAGCCGTTGCTGCCAATGAACTCATAGCCAATGTAGTCGGCGCTGTTATTGCCTTCGATGAGCTGGACTTGATCCTCGCTGATGGCAACGTCCCAACCGACAAGGGCCACTCGCGGCATGCGCTCGGCAGCAGCAACACACATCTCGACCACCTCATGCCACAGCGGCACTTTCACGCCGAGCATCACAATGTCGGTCATGGGATGGATGATGACGAGGTCCCCGTCCTTGGAGATACCCTCCGACGACACGATTCCGGTCTTCAGGTCCACCTCATAGTAGTAACCCCCGGTAGCGGTATTGTCCACAAGTGTGTCCCCTACCCCGGCACGCAGAAAAGCCTTCATGATGCGTGCTTTGCCATCGGGGCGGCAGGCGGTGAGCACCCTGATTGTGTTCACCGACTTGTTGCCGAACACCATGCCGGGATGCTGAACAATCAGTTCCTCGACGATGACGTCCTCGGCAACCAGCGCGTCAAACATTTGTCGCAACCCGGCATCATCCTGGCCGGCATATTCCAGCTTGCGGATGCCGTCGCCCTGCTTGCCGTCCATCGGTTTGACGATGACCGATCCATAACGCAACAGGAAAGCCTTGAAATCCTCAAATGACGCTTCCTTCACCCATAGCCACCCTCGATGCACATAGTCACTGAAGTAGCCGTTAAACTCGGGCTTGTTCTTGAAATAATGCACATCGGCAGTGTTATTATACTGTTTTGCCAGGTCCAAACGGCGATAATGCGTCAAGCACTTGCGTCGCATCTGATTGCTGTATTGCCAGAAGCGGCCAGCCACATACTGGTCGATATGGGCTCCGTGGCGCACAAACGCCATCAGGTAGTCACACAGATGGTAGAAACGGTTATACCCTGTCTGTCGCGACAACTTGGTCACCTCACCATAGATTCTCTTAAAATACTTTACAGCAATACCTATATTCATATCTCATCAATTTCTGCTCTGGCAAAAATAGATATTCCCTTATAAATGAGCAAATATTTTGTTTTCAATCTCGCCAAATCCTATTATTTCTTTGTAGGGCGGCAACTAGCGCAGCATGTCGGCAACTTCGTCCAGAGTGCCGTCGTTGGGCGACGGAGTAACGCCCAGCAGATAGCACAACAGCGGGTAGATGCACACGTTGCGGAAGCGGTCGGGCTTCTCGTAGCCCACCTTGAAGTCGGGACCCACGGCGCGGAATCCCACCTGCATGTCGGCGGCTGTGTGGTCAAAGCCGTGACTGCCGCGTTGTTTCTTTGAGGGTTTGTCGGCAAAGAGCCAACCCACATCGGGCAGTACCACCACATCGCCCATGTTCTTGTTGGTGCCGTAGCCCAAATAGGCTGGGATGTCGGCCTTTTTCCAGGCGCGGACGTGGTCCACACCCTGCAGGGCCTCGCAGATGGAATCGACATATTGCGGGGCGCTGGCATAGATGAGCGTGGGATAATCGTTGCAAAAACGCTCATACCAGTGCTTGGGCAGCACGTCGTCGATATCCACAAAACGCTTGGGGTCAACACTGGTCATGCCATGGTCGCCAGTGATGATGAGGTTGACTTGCGAGGCGATAGGCAACAACTGGATGCGGGCCCACAGATTGCTCAACAGCAGGTCCATGTCTTCCACGGCACGGCGCGTCATGCGGTGCATGGGACCATAATTGTGGCCGCTGCGGTCGGGCTCTTCAAAATAGGCCATCACCAGGTGAGGACGTTTCTCCTCGGGCAGACTAAGCAGTCTGATGATCTCGCCGACACGGCCGGGAAAATCCATTTGCTGGGTCTGATAGTCAAGCCAATAGGTGGGATGCTCGCCCTGAATGGCAACGTCACTGCCCACCCAAAAGACGGTTGCGGTTTTCACGCCCTGGTGCTTGGCGGTGAGCCACACAGGGTCTCCTCCGTAATAATAGCCCTTGCTGCGGGTATCCTTGTTGCCCAGCGAGAACTCTACGCCGCGTTCTCGATCCCAAAAGGTATTGGTAATGATGCCGTGGTGGTCGGGAGTGAGACCAGTGGCCAGCGTGTAGTGGTTGGGGAAAGTCTTGCTGGGAAACGACGGCTGCATCACGGCCTTGACGCCCTCGCGGGCCAGCTGGTTCATGAACGGCACGTCATAGGTGTCCAGATAGTCCCAACGCAATCCATCTAACGAGATGATCACGGTGTAGTTGTCACGTCCTGCGCCCAGGGTCTGCAGCGGCAACACGGCCAGCAGCAATACAAGATAAATCAGTCTTCTCATTTTATAGCTTATTTTTAGAAAAGGGGGCACCGTGGCCGATGCCCCCTTACTCAATTCATAAGTGATTGTAATCGCGCTTAGTAACAGGACTCAGAAAAAATCCTTTTCTCAAGTTACTGGGCCTTCTCGTGCGAGAAGTAGATACCGTTAGACATCTGAGGAGTACCATTGTAGGTGCTCTTCACACCGATGACGCTCAGCTTGTCACCAACGGTGATGCCTGCGGTCTCGAGCCAGTTCTTGCGGTTGTCGCCAGTAGCGCCCCAACCGGGATAGCAGCCATAGACGTAGGTCTGGTTGGTGTCATCCTCCAGGTAGAGGTTACCGTAAGTCGGATTGGCGATCTCGGTAATGGTACCGGTGATCATGTAATAGGTGTTGGGATCATCGGGCTGATCCAGGAACGAGTCGATGTCGATGGGGGTGACGGGGATGGATGCCTCGAGAACGGCACCGGTCATCTGAGGATCACCCTTGTACTCGCCGCGCTTGCCCACGAGGGTAACGACGTCACCAGCCTTCAGGCCAGCAGCCTCGAAGTCGCCCTTGGCACCGATGCCATAAACGTAGGTCTCGCCCGACCAGTCGCGTACATATACATTACCATAAGTTGCATTAGCCACCTTGGTGATCACACCGGTAATGCGATACTGGGTATCGCCCACAGGAGCCTCAAGGAACTCGGCTACGGTAGCGGCAACAATAGCACCCTTCTGGTAGATAGTGGCCTGAGCGGTGTACTCCTTGCCCTTGTCATCAGTGGTCTTGAAGACTACAGTTGCACTGCGGTCACCACCGGCATTGGCGTTAGCATGGAAGGTAACCACGGGCTCTGCACCACCGCTAACCGAAACGATGCCCAGCCAGCTCTTGGCCTCGTCGGGAATCTCAACCGAGATTCCGTTGTTGGTCTTGCAGCTCAGGTTAACGGCGACATTACCGCCCTCAACGGGGATGGTAGCGTCCTCGGGGTCATAACCCTCGACCTTGACGAGCGACTTCTGGATGTTGATCACGGTCACGTCAACGAGCTCTACGGTTCCGTTATAAACGGTCTTGGGACCCTCAACGGTAACGATGTCACCCACCTCCAGGCCAAGGCTCAGGAAGTTCTTGGTGTTACCCTTGGCGTCCAGCGTACCATAGATGTACACCTCACCGGTCTCGTCAGCGAGATACCAGTTGCCATAGGTGGTGTTGACGATATTCTTAACGGTACCGGTCACACGGTAGGTCTTGCTCTCCGGGCCTGCATTGACCTCGGCGCAAGTAGCCTCGCTAACGGTAGCCAAACCTTGGATCACGTTGATGGTCTGGGTCTTGTCGGCGCACTTCACGTGAAGCACAGCGGTACGGCCGTCAGGAGCAGCGGGAGCGGTGAAGGTCACCTGGGTCTCACCGGCGCCACCGTTCTTCGGGCTAACGGTAAGCCATGCGGGAAGTTCCTCTTCGTCAAAGGCCCAAGCTTCCTTGGCATTCAAGGTAATCGTGTTGGAACCGCCAGCCTCGTCAATGCTCACGTAGGATGATGAAACCTGAATCTCATCAAACAGGGTCATTGCATCGTCATCCGAGCAACTTGCGAGCAAAGCGACCAGTGCAAAAAACGAAATAAAATATTTGAGTTTCATAATATTGTCTGAGTCTTTAGGAATTAGTTGAAGATGTACTTAATACCGATAGATGCGTTCCAGCACTGACCGATGGCCTTGTTGGGAACGAAGGTCTTGGTGTCACCACTGATCGAACTCGGAGTCGAGAAGGTGGCATAGCCCTGAGCGTCAACGCCCTCA
>JAEEGF010979140.1_pt1 | contig 14054 bp, 6 predicted proteins | sample 9134171 | NCBI WGS metagenome assembly JAEEGF01 (sample SAMN16246542, study PRJNA631951) | gut metagenome | biome: gut microbiome; feature: rumen; material: AP-attached | host: Bos | place: Iran: Karaj | collected 2018-10
AAAAGAAGCAGAATACCAATAGGATAGGGATAACTGATATAGCAACTGCAAGGTATGTGGCACCCTGATTTCTGGCTGCATCAATTGACGCACGCAGAGTAGCCATCATAACAGGAAGAGTGAACTTATCATTTTTATTAAGGATGATCATTGGAAGCAGGTAATTGTTCCAGTTGCCAATGAAGCCCATGATACCCATTGTCGCCATTGCCGGTGATATGATCGGCAGAGCTATCTTGTGAAATGTGTATAGTTCCGGCGCTCCATCAATTCTTGCAGCTTCCACCAGTGATGGGGACAGCGAAGATAAGATGTACTGCCTTAGGAAAAATACTGTTCCCGGAGCTGCTACGGCAGGAAGGATCAGTGGAATATATGAGTTTACCAGATGGAGCTTGGTACAGAGCTGGTAGAAACCAATAAGTGATAACTGTCCAGGGATCATCATGAATACCAGGATAGCTCCAAATATAACCTTGTTACCTTTAAACTTGTACATTGCAAGACCATAAGCTGTAAGAGCTGAAAAGTAAGCTCCTAAAAGAGTTGCCGGTACTGCAACGATGATGCTGTTGAGCATACCTCTGAACAGATTGAAATAGCCAAAGAGGATATCCCAGTTTTCTTTGATATGTGTACTTGGAATAAATGTAAATGAACTTGATATCTCTGCTCCGCTTCTTGTTGCATTTACTATCATAAGTGTGAAAGGAAGAAGACAGGTTGCAGCCAATATGATAAGTAAAATGTAGAGAATGCACTTTTTAATTTTATAACCCATATTACTTATCCTTTCTGTTAAATAGTTTTATCTGTAAAAGTGATACTGACAGGATGATAAGGAATAATGCATAAGCAATAGCTGATGCAAATCCGGTCTGAACAGTACCAGAAGTGAATCCAAATTTATACAAATACATCATTACTGTCTGAACTGAACCATATGAAGCAGATGCTGTCTCAGACATCAGGAACGGCAGGTCAAACATCTGAAGTCCACCGATAAGTGATGTGATCGCAACATACATCATGATAGGTTTGATAAGAGGAAGTGTGATCTTGCCAAAAATAGTCCATCTGCCTGCACCATCAATGGCTGCTGCCTCAAAATAATCCTTTGAAATGCCCTGCACACCTGCCATAAGCATGATAAAAGAGTTACCAAACCACATCCATGACTGGATGACTGCTATAGTAGGTCCCGCAGTAGATATGTCACCAAGCCAGTCTATAGGCGCATAATGGCCGCCAAACAGCTTGAACAACTGATTCAACAAAATATTGAAAGTACCATATCTCCAATCCAGAAGTGTCTTAAACAGAAATGCTACTGATGTGGCAGCAATCAGGTTTGGAAGATAATAAATAACTCTGAAAACAGGAAGTCCTGCCATCTTGTATTTAACATCGCTAAATACCATCATAAGTAAAAATGCCAGACCAAGCTGAAGTACAATATTTAAAGTCCATATGCGAACTGTGTTCCATAATGCTTTCCAGAAAAATTTGTCTGTTACTACACGTATGTAATTGTCCAGCCCAATAAAATGAGCATCTCCCATTACTTTAAGATCTGTGAAACTCAGGTATAAAGTACGCAAAACAGGGTAAACGCTAAAGATCAGAAAAACGATCACAAAAGGAGCCACGAAAGCATAGCCCCAATTATTGTATGCAGTCAATTTGCTATTCTTTTTTATTTTTTTCATAGTAACCTCGATCTATACTGCTTTTAAAACCAGAGAGAAAGACATTCTCTCCTTCTCTCTGGCGTAATACTTTTTCCGAAATTACCTTGTTACTGTGATTTCAGGATATGTTGACTCAATTGTGTCATAGAAAGTAGCAAATGCTTCTTCTCTTGTTGCCTGACCTGTCTTGATAGAACCGATTGCAGCACCCCATGCATCGCCAATAACCTTGTCATACTTTGTTACTTTTGAATAATCGATTCCTTCAGCCTGCTCAAGCCAGAAGCTGTAGAGCTTTTCACCGCCATATACTGCATTTTCATCATCCTTGTGCTTATCAAGAGCTGAGATAAGTGATACTGTGTCACCTTCTGAAGCTTCGATCCACCAGTCAGCTGTCTCTTCATTCAGAGTACAGAATTTAACAAAATCCCATGCAAGTTCTTTTCTCTCAGAGAGATTTGAGATACCGATATATGTACCACCACCGAAACCATAAGCTGGTCCAGCGCATACACCCCATTTTCCAGAAGTCTCACCAACGTTATCTCTCATAGTAAGAACGCCCCATGAAGGAAGACCAAATGCAAATACTGTTGTCTTTTCAAGATCTGCTGTAGCTTCATTAAATGCATCTGCATCCCATACGTTTACTGAATCATCTTCGTAGTTCTGGATCTCAGCTGTAAGGATAGGTACTTCGCCGCTCATAGCCTGATACCAAGGTGTTGACCACTGGTTAGCATATGCTGTAAGGTCATCCTGGTAGAGAGAGATTACAAGATCCATATAATCAAGTCTTGCCTGTGATACATTAAGAGCTCCGTCAACAACCCATGCGCTGTCGCCTGAGAAATAGTTGATCTCTGAGTCTGAAGCAAAGATTCTGTATCCAGCATCCTTTAATGTCTTAGCTGTATCAAGGATTGTTCCATAATCAGCAAAATATTTTCCGATCTCTTCAGGATCATCTGTTCCAAATACTTCCTCTGCAATATCTCTTCTGTAGTAGATTCCAGCAGGTGTGATCTGATAAGAAATTGCTCTCTGAACGCCATCAGCATCCTGACCAACTTTCCATACGTAATCTACAATCTGGCCTTCATAATCCTTTGCGCCGAGTTCATCAAGATTTGCAAAAAATCCATTATCATAAAAATCTTCAAGCATCTGTGGCTCACCAACGATGATGTCTGGTTCTGTCTCGCCACCCATGAGTGCTGTCTGAACCTTTGTAGGATAATCAGCTGGCTCGATAACAACTGTCTCAACTTCTGTACCAGTCTGCTCTGTGTATCTCTCAGCAAACTGCTTAAGATCTGATGCCAGTGTCCATACTACAAGCTTTTCTCCGCTTGCAGCTACCTTATCGCCAGAAGCCTCTGTTTCAGTTCCACTACTTGTTGTTCCGTCTGTTTTTGCTCCATCTGTAGTAGATGATGAGCCAGAGCAACCTACCATAGAAGCCGCCATAACTCCCGCTAATGTAATTGCCATTAACTTTTTCATCTTCATAAAAATAACCCTCCTTGTTTAGGCACGTTTGTGTTTATGCCTAAATTATAGGAGTGCTACATTTCTTAAAAAATTATCCAAATTTTAAAAAGGTGTCGTTTTTTTATGTTAATGTTTTTCCATACCACCTTGTCTTTAAGATAAAAAGATCACAAAAATACATCCACTGCAATGTACTTGCCAGCTCTTAAATCCATTGCTGCAGTTCCCTTTAGATGCTCTCCGTCACAAGTGATCACTGATCCATCTTTAGCAGTAAGTGTCATTTTTTTGATAGAGTAGCTTCCTGGGAAATAGTCGCGTTTTTCCTGAAAATGGTATCTGATATCAGTCTGTCCCATAAACCTGGCACTGACAACGTGTCCTTCACCATCCTCTGATCCCGGGATCAGATATGATGGCATTACTGGTTTTGGTGCAAAAAAGAGCTCGCCACCCCTTTCCATGAAAGGCTTATCACCAAACATCATAATCTTCCACATACTCATAAATTCTATTGTAGAACCGCTAAGCCTTGCCACAAAACCTTTTCCATGAATCTTTTCATTAGGATTGGCGCTGCTGGCAATAAAGGATGAGTTCTCAAGGATACTTCTGCCATATATTTCCGGATCCATAAATGGAACAAGTGCAGTATGAAGATCTGCGGCATATTCACTGTACAGCCCTGATCTCAACAATTCCAGCAGGTACTTATATTCCATGTGAAGCCATATAGATTCATTTTCCAGCCAGCCCGGAGTAAAGCATCTGCATCTTCCAAGCTCATAGGAAGCATTTTCCAGAGGTGCATTTATTTTATACATGCCAAGTTTGCTATCGTATAGGTTACTATTTTTTACCTTGGCATACAGGCTTCTCTTTTCCTCCTGAGGAAGATCCAGCTTCATATATCTGACTGGCCCTTCAAGGAACATCGGCACCATGTCCAATTTAAATGCTACCGGATGGATGCCTGCTTCATCCTTGGTATACTCTGTAACATCATAGTAAAAATATGTCGGGCACATGCCGTTTCCAAGCTTAACTGCCTCTGCAATACCTGCATCCACAACCTCTTTGAACCTTGCAAGAATGGCTCTAAGCTCAGCCGCAGGTACATGGCATACTTCGCCGGAGATGCTTTCAAATACATCCTCCCAGTACTGCTCTTTTCTATCATTGACCTGATTCCAGTACTGTACATTTGCACTTCCTGCACATACGAGCTCAGACATCTTATAAACGTCTTTCATAAAGTCATAGAGTTCTTTGAACAGAGCCACTTCTGTCTCAGTCTTTTCAAGAAAACGGATCGTACTTGTGAGCATTCTTTCAAGCTCATAGGTCTCTGCCATTGAGGAGCCAAATATTCCAGGCAATCCGTTCAAAGCATCGTACCATCCCGGTTTTCCGCCTTCCATCTCGATACCCATCTGCTCAGGGTCAAGAGCAGCATACTTCACAGTGCTTAATAGGATCAGCTTTTCAAGAAGGGTTCCTCTATAAACAATACCCTCTCTGGTGCAAAGTAGTTTATTTCCTGCATTTCCACTGCTCTTTTCATCCAGAGCATGGTACTGCCTTATTCCCGCAGGAGTTTCCTCGTAGCGCTCAGCCCTTTTATTGATTTTTTTCTGAGAGGCAAAATAGGTATAATCCTGCTCAAGCAAGAGCTCCTCTTCCTTTTCAGGATACAGAGCCAGATACTCTTCTACCAGATCCAGATTGTAGGTCCAGTGGTCTGACCAGTAGCCTTCTCCAAAGGATGCATTAACGTCAGCTCTGCTTTCATCCATGATCTTGTCAAACAGCTGTCCCTCGCATACAAGAGCCAATTGTCCAGGTGTAAAATGCCTTCCAGCCACCACTTCTCGAATGCTATTCAGAATTGTCTCATCCTCTTGAGCCTCTGATAATATTTTTTCCAGAGCATCCTCATCAATGCTGTAGGCCAGCTTCTCGATGCTCAGTGGATTGTATCCATCTGTCTGGATAAGTGAATAGAACATCTTGATGCCTGCCCTGTCAGTATATGGTGCAAAAAAGCTGTCCAACCTGCGGTTCTGATTCACATCCCTGAAATTACCATTTCCCTGAGAGTAGAATTCCGGAGACATGGCAAAATAGTTGTACTCTCGCTCCAGATCGCCGTGCTTTCTGGAATACACATAGAACACCTTATTATTTCCAAGCTTGATAGGAAGGCCGCCTCTTAACACGTTGTCCATAAATGTGTATCTTGTGTAGTCGTCAAAGTTTTTATCAGCAGTCTTTGTGGCAACAGCATCTGTAAGCTTCTCTGTAAGCTCCTGTGCCCTTGCATATTTTTCCTCAAAAAACTCTGGTGTTATATCTCTTTTTTCTATAAATGTCTTTAAAATAGATAACTCCTCAACCTGACCTATCAGCTCATAGATGCATGTGCTCTCCCCTGGCGCCAGTACTGCCTTTTTGGCAAAAAAGCTGCCTGGGATCAGGTTGGATGTATTCTGCTTTTGAGAAAGGACTTCATCCAGATCTCTGACCATAAATTCCACAGGCTTTTCCAGACTGTTGTCATATCCAAAGATCACCTCAGGATCTACGATGCACTCTAATCTTTTTCCCTGCTCATCTATGGCAAAAGAGAAATTACCGCCTGCTACAGTGCTTACGCTGGCAGTATCTTCCATGCTGGCTCTTACCCGGTAAAAAGGAACATTGTCTATATGCTCTTCAACCTGCATCCATGCCTTAGACAGCTGCGCCATATTTTTCATGGAATCAAGAGATACTCCGTAAGGAATAAGGGCTGGCATTCCATCTATGATCTCCAGCTCTTTTTCTGCATTGGAGGTATTCTCAATTTTTACTATCCTTACAAGACCTCCAATTCTTTCCTCTGGAAGTACATAATAAGTCACCTGAGTTTTGAGTCCTGCCTCAGCATTGTTTTCTTCAATAGTCAGAGTATTGGCGCCCACCTGCATCTCATGATGTCTGTTTTCATCTGCAAAAATCTCTGTGACCTTGGCCTCTTCATTTTTACTTTTTTCTCTTATAAAAGTTCTAAAGCCCGTTCTTTTTACATTCTGATAAGCTGTATGGGCCGGGTAGAACTCCATGATGGCGTGGTCCTTGTTATCAACACCAAAGCTGACAACTGCCTGACCTCTGTTAACGTAGTAGCACCAAATAGGTATTCCTTTAATGCCTGCAATTCCAGGAAGGAAGCTGGCAAAAGTCGTTTTCTTTCCATAATCTTCTATTACAAAATTTTCCATTCCATGATCTCCTCTGCTCTTTAGCCCAGAACAATCTCGATGCTGTTTCTTACACCCATGTCCAGAGCTTCAATAATATTTTTGCTTATAACTACTTCTGTAGCGTCACCTTCAAGATCCATATTTTTTCCTGCAACCATGCACTCCTTGATATGGTATTGCCCATACTCTAAATTCTCAGGATCAGAGATTTCTATTTTTAACGGACGGAAAGCATACTCAAGCTCGATCTGACATTTTCCATCCTCATCAAACTGTTCTTTTAATAGCCCCGGCTCAATTACGAGGTTGCCACATTCTCCATGGACTCCAAACATGTTCATGGTAACTGTCATGAGATACCAGCTGGCTGCTCCTGTAAGATAGCTGTAGAGGCCTTTTCCATGTCTTCCAAAATATTCCGGAATTCCCGGATATATCATTGATACGTCATAATTACAGCTGGCTTCATACAGGGTCTTAAGGGACTTGTATCCTTCCTTGGCATAGCCTCTGCTATAGAGGGCATTGGCGTACATTACAGCCATATGGCTAAACACAGCTCCATTTTCTTTTTCACCATAGGCAAATCCAAACATTCGTCCCATGTCAGTCTTAACTTCGCCAAAGTCTGTGTTCAGTCTGTATCCACCACTGTTTTTATCAAATAAGAGCTTATCCGCGCTCTCTGTTATCCTTGTAATTTCATCATCAGTTGCCGTTCCTGTCATGATTGAAAATACCTGGCCGGTGAGCATCATATTCTTTAATGCCCTGCCATTGTCATCATAATAGCTGTTGTACCAGCCACTGCCGCTGCCAGCATCTATCCACTGAGTCTTCCTGATGTGATCAATTATCCACTGTCCTTTATTCCTAAGGTTTTTGGCAAGGCTTGTTAAATCTACACCTACAGTATTTCCGGATATTTCACCACAGGCTTTGCTCATGAAACCTTCAAGGATCTTCTTTTTTCCACTGATGTCCTCATAGAGCTCCCGGTCATCCACAAGAAGATCCAGCAATTCCTCAAATACATACACTTTATCCCCAGACATTCTGCCTGATTCCAGCATGTCAGCAAGGTTAATGAGATTTCCTGCATAGGCGTTGGTAAATGCCACGCTTTCGCCCCTGCTGGCTGCCATATCAAGAGCATCGTTCCAATCAGCATCCCTGAGCTGTATTATGTTGTGCTCTCCAACTTCCCAGAAGGCCGCCAGATTCTGAACAAGGATGTGCTCAAGTATTGTGCCTGCATACTTATCACCATTTTTATTTCTCAGAAGATTATCCTCATAGCTAAACTTTTTATTTATCTTTTTTCCCCTGAAAACCTGTGCATCGCAGAAATATCCACATTTCTGATTAAGCAGATCAATATCTCCGGTCTGATCGATATAGAGCTTGGTCGTAATAAATGGCCATACACCATGATCCATCCACACTCGGGTAATTGAGTTTCTGTCAGCCTTAAACTCGCCGGGATTACTACCGATTATGGTGGCATTGGTTCCATCTATCCTTACTCCCTGATAATTGCCAAGGAGCATCTGTCTGACTCCGGAAGGATCCATAAGAAGCAGCGCAAGGCAGTCCTGCCATAGATCACGCCAGCCTCTTCCTCCTTTTCCATAATCATGATGTGGTAAAAAAGAGCATCCAAATATCCTTCTAAGCTCCGGCTGAAAAGCCACCCATCTCATAAAGCCATCAAAGGTCTCATCTCCTGTGCTCACCTTGATGTTGACCTTGCTGATCCAGTAATTTCTTGTCTTTTCAAGACTGTCCTGCACTTTTTCCAATGAATCTATTTCAGCGGTGAGTTTTTCATACTCTTCCTCATCACGGCCAATTCCTGCATAGACCACATATGTCTTTTCTTCTCCAGGTTTAAGGACTGTCTCCTGGTATCTCATTGCACCAATGATTTCCTGCCCTGCTATATCCTGAATTTCACTACTTTGTCCCTTGACAACATATTCAGGCCAGTCCGGAGTGCCCTGTCCAATAAAATCATCCAGCACAGGACATATTTTCTCAGGATATTCCGCCGCGCCTCTACCATATGCCTCACTCCATCCGTAGCTTTCTACAAAATAGATGCTGTCAGCCAGGTTATGACCTCTCTCATCAAAAGACAGGGTTGGCTTGTCCATAACTCCTTTTTCTGTTACCACAGCTCTTCCCAGCAAAGAAGTCACATGCCTGTGATCTCTGATATTATCAGCACTTCTGCCATATATAGGGATTGAAGGTATAAAAGTGAAAGTCTTATCTTTTTCACTTGTGTTTACTATCTTTACAACATGCACCTCTACATTTTTGTCATATGGAACAAAAGAAGTTATTTCGGACTTTACATGAAGCTTATTGCTCTCCCGTTCCACCTTATGCCACATAAATCCTGCTGTTACCCTGCAGTACTCTTTATCCTGACCAAGTCTGGTGGCATTTTGCACAGCACTGTTGCCATTGGCAGACCAGGGTTCTCCATCAACAAGGCACCAGAAATTTCTGGTAAGCCTGTTATTATTCAGATTCTCTATACTCATAGGTTCCAGTAAAAAATGATTTTGATCAACCTTGGAATCACCTGATAATACTGGTGTTACGCAACTCTTCAACCCATATTCACCTGCCAGTGGAAAATACAGATTATTACACAGATCTGCATCCTCCAGTTCAAAGGTTCCATTCTTATCCAAAAATCTAACTCTATCCATCTACATCTCCCGTCCTGTTTGTGGTATACTTCCGCCCTACTATTTGGGTTCAGCATTCTGCATGCGCCCATCCTTATCATAGAAAAAAGAAAAACTTGCATTAAGGCTCATTTTTTTCAAAAGGTGTTATTTTTTTATATCCGCAAATAAAGAGAAGAATATGCTAAAAATCAGCAAATACTAAGTATTTTTATCTTTTTCCCCTTTATATAATTGACTTATATTGGATAAATATTCCAAGATTCAATAATTTATAAGGAATTGTCAGAAAGTGACAAACAGGTAACACATATGAACAGCATTAACCCTATTATTGCAATGGATTATCCGGATCCTGATGTGATCCGCGTGGATGACACTTATTATATGGTCAGCACTACAATGTACTTTATGCCTGGCTGTGAGATCTTGAGGTCTTATGATCTAGTGCACTGGGAGCATGCTGCCTATGTTTATGACAAGCTTGACTCAACTCCTGCCCAGCGCATGGCAGGCAAAGAAAATATCTATGGACAGGGTATGTGGGCTGCAAGCCTTAGATACCACAATGGCACTTTTTACATTTGCTTTGTAGCCAACGATACTCACAAGACCTACTTATACACAGCCTCATCTATTGGTGGTCCATGGAAAAAATCTGAAATAGAAGGATTCTATCACGATAACTCTATCCTTTTTGATGATGATGGCAGAGTTTATATAGTTTATGGCAATAAAGAAGTCTATATAACAGAGCTAAATGAAGAGCTGACAGGTCCAAAAGAAGGCGGCCTCCACCGTATGATCGTAAAAGACAGTGATGACGTCTACCTTGGATATGAAGGCTCCCACTTCTATAAGATAAATGGAACTTATTATCTGTTCATGATCCATATTCCAAAGTCCACCAGAAAGCGTACAGAGAGCTGCTTCTACGCATCATCACTTACAGATGACTTTGTAGGACTTGATGTAATGGATGATGACAGGAATTTCAGAAGGAGCGGCGTTGCTCAAGGCGGCATCGTAGATACACCAAAGGGCAACTGGTATGCAATACTCTTTCAGGATAGCGGTGCTGTTGGCCGTATTCCAGTGCTTATGCCTGTCAGTTGGTCCAACGACACTCCAAGCATTCCAATCTTTGGTAACAAAGGAATCATTCCTGAAGAATTTGAAATAGAGAATAATCGCCCGGGCTATAACTATGCTCCTCTATACGGCGATGATGATTTCAAAGACGAGCTTGCAACCTACTGGCAGTTTAGTCATGAGCCTGATCTGACTTTGTTTGATCACAACAAAGCAGAAGGTAAGATACGCATAACAACCGGCAAGCTTGCTACTAATCTTGTTCAGGCACAAAATACCCTTACTCAGAGATGCCATTTCCCTTATTCCAAGGCTGCTGTCACAATTGATGCCTCCGGATTAAAAGATGGCGATTACGCAGGCCTGTGCATCCTGCAGAGTAACTATTCATTTGTGGGAGTTACCAGAAAAGGTGATGAATTATACATAGTAATGGCTGGTCATACAGTTGTGACTCCGGGAATAATGGGCGAAAGAAAAGACATTAATCCTGCCCTTGAACTCTTTAGAACTAAAATAGATTCTCCTGTAGTTACTCTTTTTGCCGAAACTAAATTTGATGACTCAAGGACCTCTGAGCCTTCTCGTTCCAAGAGCCTGGACCGTGCTTTCTTTAGCTATGATGCAGGTAATGGCGAGACCAGCATCCAGCCATCTGCCAGCTTATATTTCAAGCTGGATCACTTTACCGGCGCACGCTTTGGAATGTTTATCTTCAGTACCAAAAAAGCCGGCGGCTACGCAGACTTTTCTGACTTCAAATATTTTGCATGAGTCAGCGGGGAGTCAACGGGGACGTATCAAACTGACTCATTGTGTGCAATGAGTCAATTTGATACGTCCCCAGTGACTCTTTTAAATCATCCTATAATAGCCAATCCAATTACTCTCACAATAAATGCTACAACCCAAGCCACAGCGCACTGGAATAGTACCAGCTTGATAGCGGCCTTACGGCCTGCTTCTCGCTTAATGGCTGCAACTGCGGCTACACATGGTGTATAGAGCAGGCAGAATATAAGGAATGTAAATGCATTCAGACCAGTCATCTCTGCAAGGAGTCCTTCAGAGCCGCCATAGAGCACTGTCAGCATTGATACTACACTCTCTTTTGCAAGGAAACCTGAAATAAGTGATGTCACTGTCTTCCAGTTACCAAAGCCAAGAGGAACAAATATTGGTGCAAGAACTCCGGCTATCATAGCAAGGATACTCTCTTCTGAATCAGATACCATGTTAAATGACAGATTGAAGTTCTGTAAGAACCATACTGCAACTGTTCCAAGGAAGATTACTGTAAATGCTCTCTGGATAAAGTCTTTGGCCTTGTCCCACATCAGCATCAGGACATTTTTAAGTCCAGGTAATCTATAGTTTGGAAGCTCCATTACAAACGGAACAGCTTCGCCTTTAAATACTGTATTTTTACCAATCAGCGCTATCAGGATCGCTACTATTATTCCAATAAAGTACAAAGATACTGTTATAAGCGCCGCATATCTTGGGAAAAATGTCGCTGCAAAAAATGCATATATCGGCATCTTGGCACTACAGCTCATAAATGGGATCAGCAGCTGAGTCATCTTTCTATCTCTATCTGATGGAAGGGTTCTGGTGGCCATTACTGCCGGAACACTACATCCAAAGCCTACCAGCATAGGGACTATGCTTCGTCCTGATAATCCAAGTCTTCTTAAGAGCTTATCCATAAAGAAAGCTACTCTTGCCATATATCCACTGTCTTCAAGCATTGACAGGAAAAAGTATAAAGTAACGATGATCGGTACAAAGCTCAGTACAGATCCGACACCTTCAAATATCGCATCGATTATGAGTGAATGGATTGGAGCTGCCACGTTATAGGTAGTTAAAGCTGCATCTACATATTCTGTGAGCATACCGATAATGTCTTCAAGTATTCCCTGTAAAAATGCTCCTATCACATTAAAAGTCAAAAAGAATACCATCGCCATGATAATGATAAATGTCGGTATTGCAGTCCACTTACCTGTAAATATCTGGTCAAGCTTTCTACTGCGGGCATGCTCTTTGCTTTCTTTTGGCTTAACAACAGTCTCGCTGCAGATCTTGCGGATAAAGGTAAAACGCATATCAGCAATGGCTGCTGCCCTATCAAGACCACGCTCTTCCTCCATCTGAGTAATAATTTTCTCAAGAACTTCTCTATCAGCCTCATGGAGATCAAGGGATTTTTCCACCAGAGGATCACCCTCTATCAATTTACACGCAGCAAACCTAATAGGTATCTCAGCTTTTTCCGCATGGTCCTCAATAAGACTCATGATGGAATGCATAGCTCTGTGTACAGCGCCTCCGTTAGCATCTTTTTCACAATAATCTTCAAGCCCCGGTTTCTCACCATATTTAGCAATATGGATCGCATGATCCACAAGCTCTTCAATACCCTGATTCTTGGCAGCTGAAATAGGAACAACAGGAACCTTGATCAGCTTCTCCAACAGGTTGATATTTACAGCGCCCTGATTACCAGTCATCTCATCCATCATGTTAAGAGCGATGACCATAGGAATATCCAGTTCAAGCAGCTGCATTGTCAGGTACAGATTTCGCTCAATATTGGTAGCATCTACTATATTGATGATGGCAGATGGATCTTCTTCAAGTACAAAGCGTCTTGAAACGATCTCCTCATTTGTATATGGAGACATGGAATATATTCCAGGCAGATCCACAACTTCTGTTTCAGGATGTCCCTTAATGGAACCGCTCTTCCTATCAACAGTAACACCAGGGAAATTACCTACATGCTGGTTGGCACCGGTTAACTGATTGAAAAGAGTTGTCTTTCCACAGTTCTGGTTACCTACAAGAGCAAATGTGAGCTTACCAGCATTAACAACCTTATCCTTATGCTCCTTGTAATAATCATGCACCTGCGCGCTCTCACCTAAAGAAGGGTGTGGTATTTCTTTTACTATATTCTTTTTAGTTGTAGCACCTGCACTTGTTGTGCTTCGTACATTTTCTATCTCTATATTTTCTGCGTCAGACAGACGAATAGTCAGCTCATATCCTGAGACCATGAGTTCCATTGGATCTCCCAAAGGAGCATACTTTATCAAAGACACTTCTCCACCAGGGATCATGCCCATATCAAGGAAATGCTGTCTAAGGGCTCCGCTTCCGCCTACAGTCTTAATTGTAGCAGTCTGCCCAATTTCTAATTCTCTTAAATTCATTTATAATACCTTTTCTAACCTAAACACTTAAACTATAAAAGACTTACGCCATTTTACTAATCATAAAATTCCTGTTTTACCAAAAACGGAAATCCTATCTTATAATTCAAACCTTCAAAAATATTATCGGAAAAAACGCTTCATATTATTATCATTATTATGACAATATGCGAACTATATCTTATATCAGAACATAAAATATCACTTCTATTACTCCGCATGCTACCATCACAAGGATCGGATCCAGCTTAAACTTCCTTAATACAAAAACACTTCCAACAAATAAAAGAAATGGCCTTATAGAAAAATTACCCTCCGCAAAGCTTACCTCTCCAGACTTAAAAATAGCCGGAACAAGAATGATCAAACCTGCTACAAATATCATTGATACTACCGCAGGCCTTAGAGATAACAGTGCATCTTTTAAAACCGGCAATTCCTTATACCTCGTATACAGAAACGCCAAAAGCGTCACAAAAATACAGGAAGGCGTGATAACTCCTATTGTAGCTACCAGTGCTCCCGGAATTCCTGCAAGTTGGTTTCCAACAAATGTTGCCGCATTAATCGCGATTGGTCCCGGTGTCATCTGTGAGATTGTAACAA
>JAEEGF011083750.1_pt1 | contig 14054 bp, 7 predicted proteins | sample 9134171 | NCBI WGS metagenome assembly JAEEGF01 (sample SAMN16246542, study PRJNA631951) | gut metagenome | biome: gut microbiome; feature: rumen; material: AP-attached | host: Bos | place: Iran: Karaj | collected 2018-10
TCACCGGTCAGCACATAGAGGTGCTTAGCATAGCTTGGCAACTCGATGGTACGGTTGAACACACCATTGCTATTGGTGTAGTTCTCGTAGATAGGCGTCAGCTCCTCTTTCAACGTCCTGGTCTCATAGCCATCTTCTGACACCTCAACATTCAGCGGATTCTCATCATAGATACTGAAAAATACTGCAGTAGGCACCTTATCGGCTGAATAGTCGATAGTCAGTGCAACATTCTGAGTCGTAGAGAAATTGAAAGTGTTGGCCACTTTCGGGGTCTCAACTTTCTGCTCATTACCCTGATTGGTATTAGCATTTGCGTCATACACATCGGTTTTACTACAGGACACAGCCAATGCACCCAGCGCTAAAACCGCCAAAGATGTTCTAATGGTTCCAATCGATTTCATAATAAAGTAATTAAATTAATAAATTGGTTGTTGGGCGCAAATATAAGAAATATTTTCTAAATCTCCAAATAATCGAGTGCTAAATTTAAAATACTTACTGATTTCTTGATATCAATAAGAAAAACACGCCAACTGCTCGAGCTACGACAATTATCGCGTCAGGGAGAATTTCAGTGAGAGGCCGAAGTCGCGTGTAGTTGTCGGGTAGGCACTACTGGAGAGCAGCGGTGTGTTGGTCTGCTGGTCATAGTAGGCCGTAAGTGTCATCAGGCGGCTCAGCGTGTAGTCGGCCATAAACGACAGTTTGAAAGCACTGCTGCCGCTGGATGCAGAGGACACACCCGAGGCGATGTCGCGCGTGATGGATGCCTGATTACGGAAGGAGATATCGAGGCGCAGGTTCAGGTCGTGGTTCACACCCGACTTGCGCGAAGAGGTGCCTGCCGCCGTCTCTTTGACTTCCGATGTATGACGCTTACCCTTGCCCGTCTGTGCCTTCTTGATCTGCCGACTGACACCGCTGCCGAAAATGCGGAAATCCTGAATCTTATAACCCAGACCGACAACCCAGTCGCGACTGAGCGCCTCATTGATCTGGATGCTCGTCATCGAGAGACTGAGCACGCGTGTGGTGCGATACTCGAGTTTGGCGGTCAGATTGTTCTGGAAAGTAGCATCGACACCGAGCAGCGGCGAGAAGGCCTCATTGATGCTCACGGTGGAGACATTATACATCGACGAGGGCTGCAGGGCACCCGACTGGTCGGTGATAAAGCCCAATCCGTCCATATACTCACGCCAGGCACTGTAAGAGGCATAGCTGCCGACGCTATAGATGCTCTTGTAAGAGTGGTTGAGGTTCAGGCTCTTCAGGTGGTCGCGCACCCAAGGGAGCTTCGACAGACCGCTATAGCGCACTGTCCAGTTGGGCAGCATCCTGGTCAACGAAGGGAAGATGTCAAGCGACTTGCCTGCACCGACAGTATAAGCCGAAAGGAAGGCAGGCACCATCACGTCAGCACTATAAGGATTGACATCACTGAACGTGCCCGGGGCTCCGGCATACTGTGCCTGAACACGGTCTCTGAACTCTGACAGCAACGAACGGAACTCATCGAATACGCTCGACTTATAACCGCTGTTGGCATCACCGATGCCAGCCAGCGAGCCCTTCAGCGATATCGTGGTCATATTGAAGGAACCGCTATGGGTAGTGGGGCGTCCAAAATACATATACTGGATGCTGCGTGCCCGTTGGTCGGTACGCGAGGCATTGAGGTCAATCTTCAGGTCACGCACAGGCTCCAGCACGGCTCGCAGCTGTAGGTCGTTGGTACTATTGACGGTGGCAGGTGTGGAGATACTGTCCCTACACAACAGCCAGTCGTTACCGAGTGCCTTGTCGATATAGCCGTCGCCGATGACACCAAAGGCGAAGTCGAGACCTGGCGAGAGGACACTCCCCGTGCGTTGGCCGAACATATCACCGACATTGGGCAGGAAGCCCGGCAAAAGCATCGAGTATTGGTTGCGATAGCTCACATTGATGGAGCGCACCATCATCAGGAAACGGGCCACGCTCTGTGCCGGCCGATACCACCACTCATTCTCTTTCGTGGGCTTGGGCATGATACTGAGCTTCACCTGAACCGTGTCGCGGGTCTTGATGAGGATGCGGTTCTGGTCGATGACCTTGTATTTCAGTTCATAGGGTTTACCGTCTTTGGTCCTGGCGGTGACAATCAGGCGTTTCGAGTTCTTGTTATGTGCGACGGTGACGGTGGTATCGGGCCGTAGGGTGATTTCGCGCTGATAAGTGTTCTTGTTCTTCGGCAACTGTGCCTCGTCGGAATTTTTCTTCTCCGGCTTACCGGCCTTTCCAGGGGCACTGACCAGCTTGCGATTCTGCGAGACGGCACGGCGGAAGCGGTCGTTGGCCTTCCTTAGGAAGGGGAAATGGTTGTAGAGCATCTCCATATTGAACGAGCCATTGACATTGAGACTGCGATTGCTGGTGATGGTATTGCCCAACGAGACACCATCGTTGCGCTCCGTACCGCGCACCCAGGTATAGCGCCCCGTATAAGAGGCATCACCATTCACCCAGTCGAGGATGGGCAGTTTGTTCAGCGGCAACTGATAGCTGGCGGTGACCTGCTGCTGGTAGTCAAGCGGTGTGCCGAGGTTCTTGATGCTCTGCCATACAGAGTCCTTCCAGGCTGAGTAGCGGTCGGGATAGAGGTCTTTGTTCACGGGCGTATAGGGTTCCTCGATCTGGGCATGGGTAGCCGACTGGAAGTTAAAGTGCAAGTTCTTGGTGAAGTCCCAGCGGAGCGAGAAATCACGGTTCCAGAGGAACTGCTGGTTGAAGGTCAGAGGCAGTCGCTGGTTATTAGCACTCTCCAGGTCGCGCTCCTGCAGTTCATAGTAGCTACGGGTAATCTCCGAGTTGAAGGCGATGTTCTGCGGCAGATAGTTCAGTCCGAGTGCTTTGGGGAAGTTGAGCCATTTCGACTTACCCTTCAGCCGCTTGAAGGGCTCCCAGGTCTTATACGACGGTGAATAGCTGTAGTTCAGGGCTCCGCGCCAGTTGTCTTCTTTTTCATAGACGGTAGTCTTTCCGGATGTGTATCGATGACCATGACTGTAGCTGAACGAGAAGTTCGCTGGGTCATAAGGCATCGGGTGGCGCTTGGTCTTCAGTCCCCATCGCATATTAGAGACTGAGAAATTGGTGTTGGTGGTCTTGGTGACGGCAATGCCTTCGATGCTATCACGTTCCTGTTTGCTCGGTGCGCCATCCAAGGCGTCGTCGAGACGGATGTCCGAGTCGAGGGGATTATAGCGTGGACGCACCTCTTCTTTCGTCACTGAGTAGTAGAACGGTATCGAGACCTTCGCCTTGTCGGGGAAGAACTTGCCGAGTTCCAGAGAGGTGGTCACGCTGTACTGTTTCTCGGTGTCAGTAGAACGCTGCATGACGCCTTCCTCAAGCCCGCCGAAGCCATCACTGACATAACGGCCCGTCACGTTCACCATACCCAGGTCGGAGAGCTGTATGTTCATCGTGCCCGAGGCAGCCCAGCCACCTTCGTTGTTGGTATCGAGCAGGCGCAGTTCATTGACCCACACCTCACCCGACTTCACCTCGCTGGAGATGTTGCGCACGCCTATCATCATCACCTTCACCTCACCAAGGGTCGGGTTACCCATGATACTCACCTTGTTGGCCGGACGGCTGGGGTCATAACCGGAATAGAGCTGGCTGAACGTTGCCATACCCTTTGCCTTCGCCTGATTACGCTCTTTCTTCAGGTCGGTGAACACGCTGACGTCGATATCGAGCATATTCTCCTCAGGCCATACCTGACGGCGGTCGGCCACAGAGTAACGGCTGTAGTCGCTGCGGTCGGGCGTCAGTCGGAGCGGTATCTGGTACTCATAGTAGTTGTTCTTATAGTCGCTGCCCAGACGGATGAAGACGGCCAACTGATTGTCCTGAAGGTTGGTCAGGTCGGGCATCAGGTGGTTGGCATGCACAAACATCTGCATCCTGCGATACTGGCGCAGGTCGATCGTAGACTTCTTATAGACGGCCTTCGACTCACCCCGCTGGAGATCGTTAACCACCATCTGCAGGGCCTGTTCATTCTCTTCGACGAGCTGTGGCTGTGAGGGGTCGGTTGCACGGCTGATGCCCGGTGGCAGCACGTAGTTCACGGGCTTCTTGTCATTGTTCTCCTCGATGTTCACCGCACTCACCTCCATCGTTCCGGTCTCGGCGGTTGAGGTGTTGAGACTCTGCTTGTACTGGCGCCACGTGCCGCGCACCAGGTTCAGACTACCGAAACGCAGCACGATAGGCTTCTGGAAACCCGTCATGAACATACGCATGAAGCGGATGCTGGTGAAGTCGCTGATACCACCCTGTTTGTGGCTGTAATCGACCAGAGGGATACGGAACTGGTACCAGTTGACATTGGTCGTCTCACCATTGCGGAGTTTCACGCTGCTGGTACGCATGTCGGAGATAAAGCAGTCCTCAGGTGCCGTTCCGTTGCGATAGGCGTCGAGCATCTCGGGAGAGATACGCACCTTATACTGGAAATAGCGTTCAAACTCGTTGAGCGTGAAGTCCTGGTTGATATCCTCCACGTCGGGTCCGCTCTTGTAGCTGGTGTCGTACGACTCCTGCTGGTTGTCGGTGTCGGGCGAGTTTCCCTGTGGATTGTTGATGCGCTTGTAACGGGCGAGGATAGGTTTCTGTTCGTTGTCGAAATCAGAACCACGGAAATAGTGGTAGTCGTCGCCGGCAGGGTCGTTGCGCCAAGCCTGGATGATACTGTCGTTGGTGATCATGCCACTGTTGACGACGGCGTCGAGCCACTCCTTATAGGCACCGTACTCCCGCTCCTCGCTATCGTTCAGACCGTTGAGACCGACATCCTGCAAGTTGCGCGAGCCACTACTGGTGGCAAAGGCATAGGTCTGCGTGGCCTGTACGGGAATCTTACCCCATTGGGTATTGGTATACGAACTGGTTCCATCGACGGGCATGCCACTCTCATAGAACTTCTTACCGTCGTGGAGCACATCCTCACTCACCTCGCCCAGGTTGAAATAGAGGTCACCGGCATAGTCGGAGGCCGTTCCCTGCTCACGGGTATAGATAAACGGGTCGAGCAGCCAGAACTCGATATACTCGATGTTGGCCTGCTCGAAGTCGGTGGTCTCGAGTTTGCGCATCATACCGCCCCACTTTGTCTCTGGCTGCCGCAGCGTTCCGTCGGCATTCAGGTCGTGCGTCAGGTTGTAGGGACCACGTTCCTGGGGATAATATGCCAGGTCGAGCACCGACAGCGTCGAGGTGGCACCGTTATAGGTGCTCTGCTGACGGTTTGGATAGAGCTCCTTCACATAGACCTCACGCACATAGTGGTTCGACAATTGGTTGAGGTCGCTCTTGATATGGCTGGGGGTAAGCGTCGAACTGCGACGGGTGAAGATGGGATCGACGTTATACCAGGCCAGCAAGGCACGGTTGTAACCGCTGCTGACGCCTTTGTTATCAGCCGACTCCTTGAAGAGACTGGGCACACTCGACAGTGTCCATGCCTTCGGATTGCTGACGTCGATATAGTTCTTCGAGTTCTCGAAGTCATCAATATACGAGGCATTGTCCTGCGTACCGCTGGCCGTGCCGGCAATCAGCTGGGCAAACTCACCCGTGAAACTGATGTGCGAGGGTTCCTTCACATGGAGGAAGGGTATCTTGTCGAGCATCGACGTGAGCCATTGCGACTCCTGCTTCCAGTTGACGTTCAGACCCCATATCGTATTGCTCAACGGCTCCCTGCCCATCGACACCTTCGAGGTGAGCGCCTGTTCGGAGAGGTGCATCACCGTACCCCCCAGCTGGAGACTCTTTGAGAGTTCGTATTCCCAGTTCAGTCCGACCATCGTCTTGCGCTGCATACCGTAATTCGAGTTCGACTCCAGCGACACATTCACATTGGTGCCGGCATCGATGATGCTCTGGTTCAGGATGGTCACCTCGCCGGCGGAGTAATCGACCGCATAGTCTGTTCCTTCCGTCAGCACCACGCCACCCGCTGTCACGACGACCGACCCTGGTGGCACGTTGTAGGCATCGAGGGAAATGACGTTGGCCGACGTGCCCTTATACTGGCCGACGAGGATGTATTTGTCTTTCTCGGCAGTCTGCTTGGCGATGGTCTTCGTCGAATCGTAGAGTTGCGAGAAGACATAGCGTTCCGCCGCCTGCGCAGTCATGCCTGCTGCCTTCAACTGCTGCCGCAGATAGGTACCAAAAGGCTCTGCCGACGGCAGGAACACGCGACCACCGCTCACGGTATAGCCCTCTACATAGTCGAAGTAGCCGTTCGGATGAGGTCGGTTGTTATTGTCCAAACGGTCGCAGCCCAAGAGTCTGAGCAGAGTACGGTTCTTCACCTGCTGCTCCGGGATATAGGTCAGATAGACACCGGCCGTGTCGCTCTGGTATTTGATGTCGAGACGGAACTTGGTCTTCTCGACCGTCGAGGCGAGATAATACACATTCTTCATCATCAGTCGCCAGTTAGGCTGTGTGGGATTGTTCGACGTGTTCTTCAGCGATTTCACGAAGAGGGCTTTCGTGGTCTCAGGCTGGTCGCTGGCAAACTCACCCACCTGATAGGTCACGCCACCGTAGGTGAACTCATAGGCCACCGCCAGCACCTGATCGGTCTGTAGCCCCGTCTTCAACGACACATAGCCCAGTGCCGTGTTCACCGAATATTCCGACGTCGTCAGCAGACGGGCACTCGCCAGTTTCTCATAGTCCTTGCCTGCCTCGAAGTCCTTGATGGCCGACAGCACGGTGCTCGTCTGGTCGATGTCGCGGGCAGCGGCAAAGTCGGTCGTCATCCTGCCATACTCAGTATTGGCCTGGTTACAAGGCACGGGCAGTTCCGCGAGCTTCCACTCGGGATGACTCACCTGACTGTTCTCTCCGAGATCGGCCAAGGCCACGATATTGCGGGTGTTGGTCGTCGTTCCGGTCTTGTTGGTCACCCAGATCTCCACGCGGTTGATCACGATGCCCGTCAGCAGGTTCGGCAACTTCGACATCGCTTCGTCGTAGTGCTGGTGGAAGTAGTGTGAGAGAAAGAAGTGGCGGTTTTCCTCGTAGTCGGTGACATCGAATTCGAAGGGTGTCGTCTGTGTACCGCCCTTCGAACTGACACTCTTCGTAGAGGATTTCTTCTGTGAGAGCACGGTCTGTAGTTTCAGTCTGCCGAACTGCATGTCGGTACGGATACCGAAGAGGCTGCTGGCTCCTTTCACGAGCGAGTTATTCGACGGGAAACTGACATTACCAGCCTCCACGAGTTTGATGATCTCGTCTTCCTTACCCTCATACTTCAGCTTCAGGTTCTGGGCGTCGAAGTCGAAGGTGGCGTCGGTGTTGTAGTTCAGGTTCATGTTCACCTTGTCACCCACCTTGCCGTTTACGTTGAGGTTGATCTTCTCGTCGAAGTCGAAGGAGGTGGTCTTACGGTTACGGATCGGCAACGAGGGATTGTCGATGTTCTTCATCGTGGCACCGAACTTCAGCTCGGCAGTTCCCTGCGTCCTGATGCGCACACCGCCCGGACCGAAGATCTTCTCGGCAGGTCCCAGGTCGAAATGCATGTCGGCAAAGGAGAACTTATCCTGTCCCTTGCTCTCAATGTGTTCTGTGTTTTTCTGGCGGAAGAAGCGCTGCCGGCTCTGCTGTTCGCTCCATTTCAGATACTCCTCGAGGGTCATCAGGACAGGGGTGTTCAGATAAGCCCCACCCATCTTCGAACCGACGTAATAGACATCGGCTGTATCGTCATACTCCACCACTTGCTGGATGTTGTCTGGACTTTTCAGGTCGATGGCCGAAGAGTCAAGGTCGGCCACGACAACGGGTGCTGTACGCTGCACGCCAAAACGGGCGCGCAACGTGTCCGCTTGCGCGCGTAAAAGAGAATCGGGAATCACATCATCCCCGATAACCGCCTTGGTCGCCTGCTGTGCCCAGGCACTCGAATAGAACAGGCCTGAGAAGCAAACGAAGGCGAAGAAAAGGATACAGAAAGAGACCGGCCTCCTCACTTAATCTGTTTTAGGGCCAGCTTCACTACGGTCTCCACAGGTGCCGTCGGCTGCTCCTGTAAGATCTGGAGCACCACCTTCTGACTGGGAGCCGGTGCAAAGCCAAGCATCGTCAAAGCTGATACCGCCTCGTCCTTGACGGCGTTGTTCACGGGTGCAGCCATCTGTCCGCCTGCCGGAATCTCATCGGTAATACCGAGTTCCACGATCTTATCACGGAGATCGACAATGATACGCTGGGCCGTCATCTTGCCGATGCCCTTGATACTTTGTATCAACTTGGCGTTACCCGTCGAGATGGCACTGCAGAGTTCCGACACGCTCATGCCCGAGAGCATCATGCGCGCCGTGTTGGCACCCACCCCGCTCACCGTGATCAGCAACAGGAACATCTCCCGTTCTTTCTTGTTCACGAAGCCATAGAGCAGATGGGCATCTTCGCGGATGGCCTCATAGACATAGAGTTTCACCTCCTTCTTTCCTTGGATAGCACTGAAAGTATTCAGCGAGATATTCAGGGCGTAGCCGATGCCCGCTGCCTCAATGACCGCCAAAGCCGGCGTCAAGTCTGTCAATTCACCTTTGATATATTCTATCATACGCTTATCTTGTAAGAAAATACAAATCTAAAAATAAAACGTGCATTCCATATTTTTATTGTATCATAGGGCCGAATATGCACGAAATGTCACAAAATGAAAGTTTTTTGTGAATTTTTCGTTCATTTTGTAACGCTTTTCAGCAAAAAGCATTACTTTTGCAGCCGATTTAAGTCTTTCCCGTTTATTGGGATAACGGTTCAAGCCTCAAGGGAATAAGGTTATAACATAAAAAATAAACAGAATATGAAGAAAATCAGAGCAGCCGTCGTCGGTTACGGCAACATTGGACAGTATGCGCTCCAGGCTCTGGAGACTGCACCAGACTTTGAAGTAGCAGGTATCGTGCGCCGCAATGGTGCAGAGAACAAGCCCGCAGAACTCGCACAGTATGAGGTCGTGAAGGACATCCGTGAACTGAAAGACGTGGATGTAGCCATCCTCGCCACCCCTACCCGCTCTTGCGAGGAATATGCCAACCAGATTCTGCCCCTCGGCATCAACACCGTCGATTCTTTTGACATCCATACCAACATCCGTGGCTATCGCGAGCGTCTGATGAAGCTCAATCAGGAGACCAATACCGTCAGTGTCATCGCTGCCGGTTGGGACCCGGGTTCCGACTCTATCGTGCGCACCCTCATGCAGAGTCTGGCTCCGAAGGGTCTCTCCTACACTAACTTCGGTCCCGGCATGTCGATGGGACACAGCGTCTGCGTCCGCTCTAAGAAGGGTGTGAAGAACGCGCTCTCGATGACCATTCCCCTCGGTGAGGGCATCCACCGCCGCATGGTGTATGTCGAACTGGAAGAAGGTGCCAAACTCGAGGATGTGACAAAGGATATCAAGGCCGACCCCTATTTCGCCAACGACGAGACGCATGTGTTCCAGGTGGAGAGCGTCGATGACGTGCGCGACATGGGTCACGGTGTGAACCTCGTGCGCAAGGGTGTCAGCGGCAAGACGCAGAACCAGCGTCTGGAGTTCAACATGTCGATCAACAACCCCGCCCTCACAGGCCAGGTGCTCGTCAACGTAGCCCGTGCCTCGATGCGCCTGCAGCCCGGCTGCTACACAATGGTCGAAATTCCCGTCATCGACATGCTCCCCGGCGAGCGTGCTGACCTTATCGAACACCTGGTGTAGTAAAAAAGGTAAAAAGGTAAAAAAGTAAAAAGGTAAAAAGTGAATATAGCAATCTTTGTGTCAGGCAGCGGTACGAACTGCGAAAACCTGATCAAGTATTTTACTGACCACGAGCGCATTCACCCTGCGCTCGTCGTCAGTAATAAGCCTGATGCCTACGCGCTGGTGAGAGCTGAGCGTCTCGGGGTACCGACTGCCGTCACTCCCAAGGCCGATCTCCACAATCCCGATGTAATGCTGCCGCTGCTTCGGAAATACGACATCGGATTCATCGTGCTGGCGGGCTGGCTACCCCTCATCCCCGACTTCCTCATTGAGGCCTATCCCCACAAGATGATCAACATCCACCCCGCCCTCTTGCCGAAATACGGAGGTAAAGGCATGTGGGGACATCATGTGCACGAAGCCGTGAAAGCTGCCGGAGAATCAGAGACGGGCATGACCGTCCATTGGGTCACACCCGTCTGCGATGCCGGTGAGATCATCGCCCAGTTCCGCGTAGCCCTCTCCCCCGACGACACCGTCGAAGACATCGCCGAGAAGGAGCACCAACTGGAAATGCAGCACTTCCCGAAAGTCATAGAAGAAATCCTCTCGAAACAATTCTGAAATCTATCTTTGTTTCCTTCTTCATTTCGCTTTGGGCGAGGCACTCCCAAAACAAGGCAAGAAAAAAGGATACTCCCCTCAAATCTCTGGGAGTATCCTCTCCAATTAGTTTATATTACAGGGGCCATCCTCTTACTTCAACAGCGTCGTTTCCGTCTTCTCTATATGACACGTCTGCTGGGTGCCCTCTATATTGAATGTCAATACAGAATTCTCTGAAGTGACAGTAAGCGAACACGGCGCACCCTCAATAAGCGGGATACAACTATTGCTACCGACAGGGAAGCCACAGCAGACAGGGATTTCCAGATCATGCAGATGGGCTATCAGCATCTGTTCAACACTACCAAACTGCAAATCGTATCTAATGGAATTGAAGGCACCAAAGATAATGCCCTTCACCCTTTCGAAACTGTTCTGCAAGCGTAGCATATAGAAAAATCTGTCGATGGTGTGCAACGATTCTTCTACCTCCTCAAAAAAAAGAATGAGGTCTTGGTCTTCTGGCAACTGGAATTTTGAGCCAGAAATCACAGCATAACTTGAAAGATTGCCTCCCACAAGGATGCCTTCCGCATGACCACAGCGGTTATACGGATTGCTTGGAATAATGTATTGTGGCAATATACCCATCAGCAGGTTGCGTGTGATGGTAGTGGTGGGTTCTTGTTGGCTGGCAATCTGAAATCCCATAGGACCATGAACACAAAGTGTCCCTGTGGTTGCAACGACATAAAGTAGCATCGTGATATCACCATGTCCTATCAGCCATTTGGGATGTTGCCGGAATATCTCCAAAGGAATCCGGTTCAATAGGTGCATAGAACCGTATCCCCCTCGTGAACAAAAAATGGCTTTAATAGTATCATCCTCTAACGCCCATAACATGTCGGCTGCGCGCTCATCCGCTGTTCCCGAAAAGGCATCCACATTTAGACTTGTGGTATGAGGGCCGATGACGGGCTGCAGTCCCCAACTTCTCAACACATCCGCAGCTTGAGTAATAGCATCCTCCGGCACCCAGTAGGCAGGGGAAACAAGGGCCACCCTATCCCCTGCTTTTAAATAGGGTGCTCTCACAATCTCTTTACCTTTTTCAATCATTACTAACAATTAACGTAAAAAAACTGGTGCAAAGATAGGCATAAAGATTCTGACCTCCAAGAAATGATATGCACACATTTGGGACGGAAACCAAATGAGCGCATACTAAAAGACATTTTGAGCAGAAGGACTACAAACTCTGGCGGTATTCCTGCGGGGTGACACCGTACTGGCGCTTAAACTGTTCACGGAAGTTGGCAGGTGTGAACCCCACAGCAGCGGCGATAGCAGCGATGCTCATTGAAGGCTTATCGCGAAGCAGAGGAAGAGCCTCCTCCATACGGATATTGTTGATGTACTGCGGGAATGAAGAGCTACCAGCATGCTGCGCCAGCAGATTGTTGAGCGTATGACGGGTGATACAGAAACGTGTACAGATGTCCTGACGTTGAAGCGAGACATTTGAATAGAGCTGCTCCGTGCGAATGGCATTATCGATCGTATCAAAGAGAGTAAAGTTAGTCTCTGGTTCCTCTGACTCGCTGACATCATCGACATATTCCGTTCCTTCCGTCTCATCAGCAGACTCCATAAGTGGCGTGCCATTGATCATGCGAACCAAGGCACGGTTCTTCTCACTAATAATCTGGCGCTGACGACGATAGTAGAACGAAAAAGCAGCAGCGATGATGAACAACAATACGATGACGCCGATGATGATCGATTTGATGCGACTGGCCGTCTCGGCCTCCTGAATCTTCAGTTCCTGCTCCTTCGCGTGGTAGCGAGCGGCATAGTCGTGAGCCTCACTGGCATGCAAACTGTCACTGAGCACCTTAGCCAGATTAGCATGGCGGTTCATCAGATCGTAAGCCTCGGCGACATGTCCTTTGGCACGGGCAACGATGGCACGGTCGCGCAGGATCACGGCATAGTCGTCATTAACGGTATCATTGCCCATACGATACACCATCTCATCACAGGTGACCATCGCCTCATCATACATACCTAGCGCCATCTGCGTTGGAATAATCATCCTACGAGCACTGAATGAATGACCATAACCACTTTGGTCGAAGCGGGCAAGACATTCACGGGCATGGGCGACATCACCCGTCATGGCATAGGCACCTGCAAGGAAACCGTTTGCCTGGGCACGGCTGAAGTCAATATAGCGGTCGCGATCGGCAGGCTTGTCGCTCCACGACAAGCGATAGCTGTCTTCGGCATAGTCCTTGGCATGCTGCTCGTAATGATCAAGCCGGTCGAGGATACGCTGTGCAAAGAGTATAACCTCAGCATAGCGGCCCTGATCATTCAGTACAGTAATCTTACGTTTCACGGCAATGATGAAGGCATCCATGCGGTCGATACTGCCGGGTGCATCCAGCTGACGGATTGCCTCGTCGATTTTCGTCATACCTTCCTCCGGCTGTCCCAGGTGAGCCATCACCATTCCGATCTCTGCCTCCGTACGCCATTGCTCCGTCTCCTCTCCCTGAAGACGACAGACCTCGACCTTCTGCGTCGCCCACTTCACATAGCCTTCAAAGTCGGTCTTGGTACGACTGGTGATCATCAGCAGGTCGAGAACGTTCTCCTGCTCATGGAGTACATTAATCACGGAATCATGCTTCAACAGCTGCTTACAGATCAGGATGGCAGAATCCTGCCGCTGCTTGAGGAGCGACTTGCTATAGATTCTGGCACGGATAAACTTGGCACGGTATTCATTGATGTTGCCAAGCAACAAGGCAGAGTCCAGCATCACGAGTGCCCGGTCCGGATGATAGCCATACGCCACCAATACGGAGTCTTCCTGATAGGGCGTATCACCCAAATTCGGAATATGCCTTGCTGAATTATTACTTCCGCAACTTACAAAAGCCAGTGTACAAACAAGTAACAGGACTTGAAGGCCAATTCTCATATTTATATATAATAGTCTTTGTATCTTAATCTTTCTCATGGGAAATGTAAAACGAAGGAATGTCTCGACGGAGGGTCAGTACCCAGTCATCGCCGTCAGATTGATATTGTGCACGGTCAATATGATCATCCATCAACCATATCATACGGTTATCGATAGGTTTACCGCCATGACGGAGCGTCAAGGTAAACCGTTGCTTCGAAGCTGTCACGCTGACTTCACAAGGACGACCTTGCAGTTCGCCCAAAGCTATCTCCAGCAGCTGCACTACAATGCGCAGCGGTTCTCTGTCGGATTGTTCTGCAACCACACGCTTCACGAACGCGATTGCCGTCTCGTCTTGATTTGGTAAATAAACGATTTCATTCATAACCGAATGCAAAAATACGCAAAAACATCTATTTTACCAAAAAAAATGATGCACGCATTTGGGCTTTATGCCAAATGCGTGCGATATTTCGTAGGTGTCATGCCATAATGACGCTTGAACTGATCACGCAAATTAGGAGGTGTGAAGCCTACTTCAAAGGCAATTTCTGTAATTGACATTTCTGGGTGATGGGTTATCAGCTCGTAAGCCTCCTTGACACGGATATCATTAATGTACTGAGGAAATGACAATCCACCAGCATGTTGGTTCAGAAGGTCATTCAGACGATGACGACTAATGCC
>JAEEGF011490047.1_pt1 | contig 14053 bp, 9 predicted proteins | sample 9134171 | NCBI WGS metagenome assembly JAEEGF01 (sample SAMN16246542, study PRJNA631951) | gut metagenome | biome: gut microbiome; feature: rumen; material: AP-attached | host: Bos | place: Iran: Karaj | collected 2018-10
TAATCTGTATAAATATCTTTTGCTGATATATAGGCGCAGTCGTTCCATTCATCGGCGATAAGCTTCGATAGTCTGGCTGTGTCCATTTTTTCTTTTACATAATCAAGCAGATAGCAGTCATTTAGTAAAAAAGCTATCTCATCTGTTTTGTCATTACAATCGGTGCAGATAGAAACGGTGAGATTGAGGCTGTCCAGGAAACTATCCTTAGAAATCGAATTACTACCGGCTTCATATCTCTTTTCAAAGGCAGCAAGATAAGCAGCTTGTCTGTGCAAAGGATCGGTAACCGGAAGGCGGCTGAAGTGCGCTGACAGGTATGGAGTTATAGAGCTATCGTTCAATATAAGTACATTTTCTTTTGCAATCCCATAAGTTTTGATTCTATCAGCTACATCTTCATGATCATAGACGCTACTCATAATGCCCCAGTCCTCTAGATGTCTGGCAATTGCGGAGTCGTACAGATCATCCTTCCATAGGATCATTTTTATATCATCAAATGGATAGTCATCGTAATCATGCAGACGATCTATTTTCAGGGCTTCTGGCGCGCACATTTCTTTCAGAAGTGTTTTTTCGGTATCTGTCAGTGAAGAAATCATATTGCTGTCGATGATCAGTAAGTTGATGAGCCCTTCTCCGAGGGAATCCCGGGCTGAAACGATGTCCGGATAAATATCCTCTGTCCTGGAGGCGATATCATACAGAATACTGTCCGGCTCTATGCCAAAAGTTTCTGCTTTAGGATATAGACTGTGAATGGTTTTGATCTCTGCCCCAAGGCCGCAGCCAAGATGGAGGACTTTAAATGTATCGGACCTTTTGTATCTGAGCTGAGCAAGTACGGCGCCACAGGGATAGACATAGTCAAGGATGTCGAATCCATATTTTTGTATAAAGAGCTTATGATGCTCTCTAGCGAGATTATTCTTTCCTGTCTTTGCGAAACTGGCGCTGCCTGCATGGTAAATAAAGCTGTCTCTTGAGAGAACAAGCCTGTAGCCTAGTTTGGCGATTTCAATCGAAAGTGCATCGTCTTCGTAGTAGCCGGGAGCGAATTCCTCATCAAATCCCCCTACAGCATCCCAGACATTTCTTCTGATCAGCATTGCAAAGCCGTTGAGGCGGATTGTCTCAAGTCGTGAGTCAGCTACGGGAATATGTATGGTCTCACCAAATCTTACATAATCCTCAACAGAAGGAAAATCAAGTTCTACCTGCTGCCTGTTTCCGGCATAATTAGCCATTGCGCCAACTGCGCCGATATCATCGGCACTATATAGTGTTTCAAGCATCCTTGGGAGTGCGGTTGAAGTTACAACTGTATCGTTGTTCAGGAGAAAGATATCACCCTCTTCGAAGTCTGTTCCTACGGTAGCTTCTACAGCCTGATTACATGCAGGGCCAAAGCCTGCATTTATAGAATTTCTGGTCAGAAGAATGTCCGGCTGAGCAGCAAGCCATTCCAAGATCCCATCTGTGGAAGCATTATCAACAACAGATATAATACAGTCCTCAAGAGGAATCTTGTTGCGGATGCTGTTTATGCATTCCATCATGTATTGCTTAGAGTTGTACGATACTATTACGATGACAATCTTTTTCACAGGAACCTCACATTGCCCAAATGACGTTAAAAAATAGTTGTTGTATAATATAGTATATCACATAACGGGAATGATTAATTTTATGAAGGTATGTAAGGAAAACGAAATGCATTATGACATTCTTATAGTGGTAACACCTGCTGACAGTGAAAGGCTTTTGCCTCTGTATCCAAGGCTGGCAGGCAATTTTGATAATGGCAATATCTGCTTTATCGGGACAAAGAAAGTCGGTGAGCTGGTGGAAAACAGCGCCATATCAGATCGCTCATCTTGGGTGGATGAGAATGATATAGTCCCTTTTGATGAAGTGCATGCCTGCATGGCTAAAAGGCTTGCGCCAATACTGAAAGGTGATGCGCTTCCGCGCGGGGTTACCGGGTGGTACTATCAGCAGTTTCTGAAGATGCAGTATGCTGCCATGTGCAAAGATGAGTATTACATGGTCTGGGACGGAGATACCATTCCCTGCAGGAAGATTAACATGTTCAGCCCTGAGACGAGGCAGCCATACCTTGACCTTAAGCATGAACATCATGCAGAATACTTTGAGACCATGGGGAAGATCCTTCCGGGATTTGGCAAGGTGATAGAGCGCTCTTTTATCTCTGAGCACATGCTCTTTAGATGCGACATAATGAAGAATCTCATAGCTGACATTGAAAAGAACGACTGGATCGAAGGGAAAAGGTTCTGGGAGAAGATCATAAATGCCATAGAGCCGGAGAAAATATATGACTCATCCTTCAGTGAATTTGAGACCTACGGAACCTATGTCGCGCTAAGGTACAATGAAGTATACAGACTCAGGGAGTGGCATTCCTTCAGGCTGGGCGGATCATTTTATGAAATTGACACCATAACGGATGGAGATTTTGCGTGGCTTGGCGTGGATTTCGATGCCATCTCTTTTGAAAAAGGTCAGACGGTTCTTGAGGAGAACAAGGGATATTTCGATAATCCTGAGGTACAGAAAAAGATCTCGGCCAAAAAACTTCTGCAGGCAGCGCAGATGGAATATCGGGATGCGTACAAGGAAGTGTGGGCAGACGATCCGGAAGCGGTAAGTGCCAATGTAAGAAAAGGTGGTTACTGGCAGAACCAAAATGGCGCAGCAGATGACGCAGAGAGCGCCGGAAGTACAGGTGTCAACACAGACGCCGCTGAGAACGGGAGAAAGACAGATGCCGGCACAGGCTCTTCTGAGATCAGCGGTATATACGAAGATACCTCAGACAGGCTTCCGGAGGCGGAGTGCGAAACCGGGCAGGAAGATATGGCTGCTATTGGTGATGACATATTGTCTAAGATACCCTATTCTGCAGAGGACGAGTTTACTGTTCTCCACTACGGCTGCGGCAATGGCGCAGTTCTCAGAGGGCTGAAAAATCTTTTCCCCGGCAGTACCCTGTATGGGATTGAAGCTGATGAATCACGGTTGGAAGCGGCGAAAAAGACAGGCAAGGTGTTTGAGAGCATAGACGAGGTTCTTGATTACTTTGATGACCCCTTTGCCAACGTACTGCTTGTTGAAAGCGACACCTGGAATGCGCTTGCAGATGAGGAAAAAGAAATTCTCAAGGCACTACTTCTCCCCGGAGCCAAGGTCATATATATCTGAAAGTATTGGCTTTCCTGTACTCTTAAACAGCTCTTTGATGCCGCACTCATCTCCAAGGTATCCGTCACTCAGGAGTATGGCGGGTGTAGGAGTAGGCGTTTCGTCAAAGATACCCACGTCATTGTAAATATAGAATTCCAGCAGCGCCCTGAAGTCGTCAAAGAGTTCGGGGCGTAGTTTCATGATTATTTCAGGGAGATTCCTGTGAGGTCTCCATATAAGTGCGGTGCTGTCTTTTTGCTCTAAATGCTTTTCAAAGACTTCCCTGGCTCTGCGCAGGTCGGAGCGGCAAAACTCAAGAACGCCGGTGACTGAAGTGACGTAGAGTACTGCCTTTTTTCTATTTCCATCGGGACTAAAGAGATGTCTGTTCCAGGCAGCAGGATAGGCAGCAGTTTCTTTTGTGTACTTGTCAAGTATACGGATCCGTGGATAGTCCTCATAAGAGATCCTTTCATCCCAGTACTCTGCCAACTGGGCATTTCTGCCGGCAAGAAGGGCGAGATATACTTTTTTCATGTTCTCTGACTGGACTATTATTCTGTCTGCGTTCTGAATCCCGGGGGGAGTCAGAAGCGCGGGATAATACTCATTAAGAAATTGGTATTCCGGATCGATCTCGGTCATGCAGCTGTAGGGAATATAGACGAGATCATCGGTAAAGTTTATCAGGTTCCCTGTGTGAAAATGGGGATGAACTGTAAAGCCGGGATTGGACGCATCCTGCACGTTCTGGATATAGATGGTGTCAGGATGCTCTGCCGCGAGATTGTAGTCGTTTAGACCGCAGACAGTCACATCCGAAGGATAACCTTCAGTGATGTATTCCGCGTCAAATAAGCTGTCATCGTATCCTCTGTGGTAAGTGGGAATGGGGATGACTGTGACCTGATTTGAGGGATCAGATATCTCTCTGTCATATATTGTTTCAAAGCCCTCCCACATATTTGGGTGGCAGGGTAAAAAAACGACTTTTTTCATCAGAAAATATCTCCTAACTGCCCGGTTTTGGTGTAAGACAGGATGAGCTTCTCCTGACTTGCATAGTGCGGGTACTCGTGAGAGGTTGAACCTTTTACCGGAATCATGTATCCGTCTCCGTATACGGAGCGAAGGATGGTGTCGTAGCCGGCGGGTATGGGTGCCTTCAGCATTTCATATTCAATGAGCAGAATGTCTGAAAAGGCCGACAGGGGCCTGCGATATCCATCAGTAGTGTGCAGAAAGTCGGGATACCAGAATATATGTGAAGCTTCTTTTTTTGTGGTCATGGTAGCGATCTTTTCTGTCAGCATCCAGATGGAGTTGCGAAGATTTTCATCTCTTTTTACCCTGGTGCCTGTCAGTTCTTCCAGTGAGGACAGACTCTCTTCAAGTTCCCCGGAAGCAGCCAGAAGATCCATCCCGAATGCGATGCCGTGTGCTACCAGATAGAGTTCTCTTATCGTCGCAAAAAACTCCCTGTCTGAAGACACATAGTCCATAGGAAAGATGTCGATCCAGGTAGTGCAGGGGAAGCCGTACTGGGCATCTGTTATCTTCTTCTGGTCCGGATTGTTGCCGGGATCGATGCGCTCCCTGCTTGCCACGACGGCTTTGGGCTGGTTGAAGTCTGGTGTTGTATAGATGCTTCTTACCTCTCGGTATGAGGGAAGTTCCTCCTTCAGATATCTAAGGAGCGGCATATAGTCTGCGCGCATTACCGAGATGTCGATGTCGTCGTCCCAGGGGATGTAGCCGTGATGCCTTACGGCGCCAAGCAAAGTCCCATAGTCCAGCCACACCTTAATTCGGTGCTTGTCTGCAACTTCCAGGATCTCTTCCAGCATGTCGAGCTGTATGGCCCAGGCTCTTTTCATGGCTTCCGTGACGTAAAAGCCGATTCTGCATTCTTCTTTCCAAAAGCTGTCCGGGAACTTAGGCATGTCCATCTCCTTTATCAAAATTATGACTAATACAATTTTAACAAAACAGTGATGATATGGCAAAACGTAGATATATTGGCTGATATAACGTAAATACGCTTGAAAGAGGCGGTTATGGATTTTATAATTAAAATATATATGATCAGCGAATTTATGCGCGTTTTGACGCTATCCGGCGATATGAGGTTGTTTGTCCATGAAAAAAATGTTCTACTACACAGACGTACTTCCCTTTCTTTCAAGAAAAGAAGCAGCGATAGAAAAACTTAAACGAAATCTTGAGATATTTAAAGGTGCGGATCAGAATATACACCTTGTCTGGCATCCATGGTCGAAGACAGCTGAATACCTTGAGCTCAACAGATCCAAGGTCACAGAAGAGTACAACAAAGTTCTCAGACAGTTCGTGGATGAGGGCTGGGGAGAACTGGACGAAACCGGAACATTTCAGGAGGCAAAAGAAGTGCTGCTTGGATGCGATGCATATTACGGTGATGTTTCCGATCTTGCCTATGAGGCTCAGCTTGCCAAAATGCCGGTGATGCTGCAGAACTTTGACGTATAAGAAGGATGTGTATGCTAAATTTCCCCGAAGACTATTTTACAAATGAAGTCAGGTGCGGTTTTCACATCACTTCCATGATAAAGCGCCTCTGGGCTTCGCAGATGGAATTCCTCTCATGGGTTGACTCTGTGTGCCGAAAGTATGATATCAGATATATTCTGAGTTATGGATCACTATTAGGCGCAGTCAGGCACAAGGGGTATATTCCATGGGATGACGACCTGGATGTGGCGATGCTAAGAAGCGACTACGAGAGATTTCTTGAGGTGGTCCCTGCGGAACTTCCTCCTTACTTTTACACCACATCTCTTTTGCCCGGAGCCCTTCCGCCCAAAGAGATGACATTCAATGTCGGAAACGGCAACAGACTTGACACCAGTCCCGGATTTCTTGAGCGCTTTCATGGATGCCCCTATGCTGTCGGGATTGACGTTTTCGTCTTTGACAGGATTCCGGATGATCCGGATGAGCGGGCATATCAGGACAGGCTGGTGAAGCTTCTTGACAGAATGCTGATGCTGCAGTGGGAAGTGGATGACGGAACTATCACGAAGGAGCGGCTGTCGGAATACCTGGCCATAAAGCGGACTGTTGAAGCCGAGCTTGCGTACACGTTTGCAGATGCTGAGCCTGTGAAGACTCAGGTGTTAAGGCTCCTTGATCTGGCCTGTGCACTCTGTGAAGACAGCGCATCGACTCATGTGGAGAACAGGGAGCAGGTGATATACTACGGCGAACTTGGGCTCAAGGAGGAATACTTTACCGACAGGATATGGATTCCCTTTGAAGGCGTCATTGACGTTCCCATACCAAGGAAGTATGACGAGTTCCTGAAAAAGGTTTTTGGAGAGTATCAGATACCCAGAAAGTTCACTTCCCAGCACAACTATCCTATCTACTACAACCAGAGAGATGCCCTGTACAAGGCCTATAGAGACAGGGGTTGGGAGATACCGCAGGAGTTTCTTGAGTACGATGAAAAGGGGCAGCTGATCGGCAACCCATATGGCGATGCCTGATGGAAGCTGCTTGTGATATAGCGGATCGGGACTGCAGATAAGCTACATGACCGGAACAGCAGGTAAGCTGTATGATCGGGACTGCAGTTATGCTACATGAAAGAAAAGGAGATGGCATGAAAAACGGAAAATATGATTTCAGGCTCTGTGCGTCCATGATGTGTGCGGACTTCGGCAATCTTGAGAAGGAAGTTCATGAGCTGGAAGATGCGGGAATTGATTCTTTTCATATAGATATCATGGACGGACGCTATGTACACAACTTTGCCATGTCCCTGTATGATATGGCGGCGATAGCCAGGATCACGCAAAAGCCCCTTGATGTTCACCTGATGATCGAGCATCCCAGGAACAGCATCGACATGTTCCTTCATTATCTCAGAAAAGGCGATACGGTATACATTCACCCGGAGGCTGAGTATCACCCGTCGACGACGCTTCAGAAGATCATCGATGCGGGTATGCACCCGGGAATTGCAATAAACCCGGGAACCAGCGTTGAAACGGTAAAGGAGATGCTAAGGATCGTTGACCATGTACTTGTCATGGCGGTAAATCCCGGCAATGCCAGCCAGATGTTCCTTCCATTCGTGGGCGAGAAGGTTGAGAAACTCATCAAGCTCAGGGAAAAGATGGGCTTTAAGCTCTACTGGGACGGGGCCTGCGGAGCTGAGCGCATGAAGGAATATGCCCCCCACGGAGTGGATGGTTTTATCCTCGGAACGACGCTGCTTTTTGGAAAGAGCGCATCATATAAGGAAATAATCCCGGCAGTCAGAAAGATGGATTTTGAATACTTAAAAGATGAGAAAGCGCATAATGACTGGGCATATGGATCATGACAGACGAAATCTTCTGAATATTGATTTTCCCAAAGCCTTCTTTGAAGATGAAGTCAGAGAAGGCTTTTTTGTCACGACTATGATGAAGAGATACTGGGCAGCACAGCTGAAGGTCCTGTCAGTGATCGCCGGAATCTGCGACAGGCACGGAATCAGCTGGTTTGCAGACTACGGCACCCTCATGGGAGCTGTGAGACACGAGGGCTACATACCCTGGGACGATGACCTGGATATATGTATGCTTCGAAGTGACTGGAACAGATTTTTTGAAGCAGCCAGAAATGAGCTTCCGCAAGGGTATGTGATCATGACCCTGAAAGAGCAGGAGGAATATAGGGAGCTCATCGGCAGGATCTCAAACAGTCACGCCATCGACTATTCCCCTGCACATCTTGAGGAGTTCTACGGATGCCCGTATACGGTGGGGGTGGACATTTTTCCTCTGGATGGTCTCTACGACGATCCTGATTTGGAGGAGGATAGAAAGAAAAGAGCACAGAGAGTTCTCGACGCCTATGGCATTGTTCAGGCTGAGGGAGAAGACTCTCAGAGGCTCAGAACTCTTTTACCTGTCATAGAAAGAGATAACAGGGTGCATCTAAGGCCCGGGGCGGGGCTTGAAAGAAAACTTGTGCTTCTGCTCGACAGAATCTACAGTGAGTGCCCGGACGAAGGGGCTATGAAGGTGGCTCTCATGAGGTTCTATATGTCCCATGGGAATCATATCTACGACAGAAAGATGTATGAGTCATACGTAGAGCTGCCTTTTGAGAACACTTTTATCAGGGCCATGGGCAGATACGATGAGAAATTAAGGGCTGATTACGGCGACTATATGCATGTCTCCAGGGCGGGAGGCGTGCACGGCTATCCGGTCTACTCCGAGCAGGAGCAGATACTTAGGGAGCATACAGGAAGCAATCCATACAGATATACCCTGGATAATCAGGAGCTGCTCGCCTCCGTCGGCAGGTATATCATGAAGGCCACATCTCCAAAGGCTGCAAAAGACAGGAGGAGCATTGCGTTCTTTCCCTGCAGGGCGAAGTGGTGGAATACCATGGAGGGGATGTGGAAAAGAGCTGTTTCTGACCCGGCGCTCGATGTCTTTGTTGTACCGGTACCATATTATGACAGAGATTTTGCAGGGGATATCGGAGATGAGTATTATGAAAAAGAGCTTTTTCCCGGGTATGTGAACGCTCTGGACTACAGGGATTATGATCCGGCAAAAGAGCGTCCGGATATTATTGTGATCCAGGTGCCCTATGATGGGTGGAGCACATATATGGCAACACCACAGGAGTACTACTCAAAGTATCTGGTAAACTGCACCGATGAGCTTGTCTACATTCCCTGTTTTGATCCGGATGATCTTGATACTGACGGAGGCAAGGCGGAGGTGGCGATAAGGATCCTGGCTGAACAACCTGCAGTTGTGAATTCCGATAAGGTAGCGCTGAAGTCTGAGAGGATGAGGCAGGTCTATATAAAGAGGCTTATTGAACTGACCGGCGAGCCCACAAGGGATTACTGGAATCAGAAGATTTTACTGGAGAGTGAGTTTGGCTGGGGGACAGAGCGGCCTGAGGATATAAGTGGAACTGCAGAGGGCGAATACCGGCCGGCGTATACTGTTGAAGCTGCAGAGGGCGAATATCGGCACGCGTATACTGTTGAAGCTGCAGAGGGCGAATATCGGCAAGCGTATATCGGTGAACCAGCAGAGGGTGATCGGAAGCCGGAGGGCATCAGTGAATATGCTGGTGGAAATCATATCGTCGTGAAAGATAAAGTCGGATTGATAAATGGCGAAACAGCAGATGATGAATGGACAGGACTAGTGGGAGATGTGACCGGCAGGAAAGTTGTTATTTACTATGTCTCCATTAGTTTCCTTCTTCAGGGGAGAGAGAGGGCGATAGATAAGATAAAGAAATCGCTGGACATCTTTGCTGAGAATGCTGATAAGATTCAGACAGTTCTTTTGCCTCAGGAGGCGCTTATTACGGACCTAGAAAGAATTGACAGTAAGCTATGGGAAGAGTTCTGCGGTCTGACTGCTGAAATAGGAACTAGATGGAAGAACTGCGTTTATGACATGGACGGCGTGGCGGCAGGATATGTAGATAAGTGGGATGCCTTCTACGGAGATCCCGGAACCCTGCCCAGAAAGTGCGTTCTTAAGAACAAGCCGGTGATGATACAGAATATTGATGTTTAGTGGCAAGTGGTTTGTGCGCCTTTGCCCCTTTGCGGAGAGTAAAATATGAAATTCCTGGAATTGGAAATATTCAATGATTTTAAGTGCATCGGCACGGACTGCCCCTTCACCTGCTGTGCAGGCGGGTGGAGGATAGTTGTGGATTCGGAAACGGATTTGCGCTATAGGTCTGTTGAGGGACCTTTTGGAGACAGGCTTAAAAAGAACATTGAAACTGTGGATGGGACAAGGCGTTTTGTACTGACGGATGACGGGCGCTGCCCGTTTTTGAATGAGAAGAATCTCTGCGACATATATATCAATATCGGAGAGGATTACCTGTGCTATACATGTAAGACGTACCCAAGGTACAGCTTTGTGGCAGGGGATATTCTGTTTGAGGGAGTAAGTATCTCGTGTCCCGAGGTGGCGAGGTTCTTCCTGAACCATAAGGAGGCGCTGAAGATTGATTTTGCTGAGAATAAGGAAAAGCTGTCGGGCCAGGATTTAGTTGACTGGGAGACCTTTAATCACTCCGTTCGTGCATTTACCACAGCTGTGGCTATCGCGCAGGACAGGGAGTTCTCTGTAGGTGAACGCCTTACTCTTTTGACCCTGTTTACGTTTCAGTTTCAGTCGTATATCGTTGGCAAAAGAGATCCTTCCGGGCTCATCGAGCTGTTTGGGAATCACGGAAATTTCTCACAGATACTGCCTCAGACGGGAATAGAAAAAAGGGATATCAGAAGCAAGGCGGAGTTCATTGCTGAATACATAAGCCTGTCCGGGAGCATAAGCAGTCTGAGGACAACTCTGCCGGAGTTACATGAGCTGGTGAATTATTTTGGAAACGAAGATCAGCTGTCGGCTTCCGCCAGTAAATGGCTGGCAGCGTATGCGGTCTTTGATGATGCGGATGTTCAGATATGGCTGGAACAGATAATTGTATATGTTATGTTCCGTTATTTCATGCAGGGTTTTAAGGATAAAGACTTCTATATGAAGCTGGCCAGGGGCATAATTCTCCTGTATGGGCTTATAACGTCGACGATGGTCCTGCATCATTTAAGGCATGACAGGATGCCGGAGTTTGATAATCTTGTCATGATCGTGGCTCATTCGTCGCGGATTGTGGAACATAGCGCCAGCTTCGGGGACAAGGTTACGGAGCACTTCAAAGAAGAGGGCATAATGGATCCGGCGTTTTTGTTTAAGCTGTTCAGCTGAGTACGGTTGTCAAAAGCCTAGCCTTTTTCGCTGGGAAAAGTGTCGTTATCTGAGCGGGGGATGAGCGTGTCGGTGTTGGCGCGAGTCAACGCGGCCCATTCATATGCCGTAGTCGGATATCATCACCGGTTTATGCTGGCCGGTAAAGATGTGGACAAGAGGGCTGGAGCTGCCGTAATAGGCATCAAAAGAACTGACAAATGAATAAACGTCATCTGAGGGAAGAGGGATTGTTTCAATTCCTCTTTCTTTTGCGCTTCTGATGATAGATTGCCTGAGACTGCCTGCTCTTTCCTGCAGGAGAGGGTCACTGCAGACAAAGCTATCGGGATAGAAGCAAAGAGATGCATTTATTTTGCTGCTTGCCGATGAGAGCGCGTCAAGTCTTTCTTCTATGCTGCCAAAAAGGTGATCTGTATGCTCGGTAAATTCGTAGAGACCTATGCAGTAGAGAAGGTGCTTTTTTATAGAAGAAGTTGCTGAGGCAGGAATTTCTGATGTGGGAATCTCTGTGGCAGAAATTTCTGTGGTGCGCTTTTCTGAGATGGCTTTATTTCTATCTGAGGCTTCGCCTATGATGTTGCGGTTTTCGCCAAAGATGTCATGGCTTTCATCAAAGATCTCTGGGGTAGAGTATATTTTCTTCTCCCAGATGTGCGCTGTGTCCGGGCCTGCAAAGTCGGTAAGTGCATTTACGTAGCGGGCCTTGATGTTCTCTGACTGCACTGCGATCCTGTCGGCATAAATAAGGGCAGGAGCAGTCACGTAATATCTAAGGACGCTCAGATCCGTTGTATCATTATCACCAAACTCACAGGTCTTCCCGATGGGTACATATATCAGCTCCTCGGTGTAGTGGCGGAGATTTTCTGCAAAGTAACTCACAGGGATGGTCAGATATGGGTTCTCACCGTCGTAGGGGAACTGAATGTATATTGAATCCGGGCAGTGAAGGGCAAGGTCATAGTTTTCCCAGTTCTGAAGAGGGAGATCTTCCAGGTACTTATCGATATCTGTGGCAGACCTGATTTCCTCCATTGACATAGTCGGGCGACCGTAGTAGTCCCTGGTGAAAAGAGGCAGGGGTACAACAACAGGATCTACGTCCGCATTTTGGGAAAGGTGGTCGTAGACTTTGGATAAGGTTTTCCATTCTTTTACTCCGATTGGGAGAAAGAGGATCTCTCTTCGGCTAAAAAGGTGCTCCAAAAGAGCGCTTTCAAGGGTGACTAGCGTATCTCCAAGAGATGACAGTGCTGCAGGATTCCGGGAAGTGAGGCTGTCTTCAAAAGTGGTGGTTTCACATTTATGATGAACAGATACTTCAAGACTGGATCCTGAGTTTTCTTCACTCGACAAGGGTTCAAACGCCGACTGACTGCAAGTGTAGATATCCTCACAGAAAGCTTCAAGTACAGAGACTATAGCCCTGGTGTGGGGATCTTCTTCTCCCTTAACATTCTCTATCAATGTACCAAGATCCACTGCAAGCTGCTGAAGCTCACCGAGTTTGGCTGAGAGTTCATCTTGCGTACCCGTACATATAAGAGTGCAGGCATCTGCATAAAGGGACTTAAGGCCATCAAGGCATTCTTTTGCAATTTCCTTAAGACTACCGGATCTGTCAGGCTGCGGCCTCCTGGCTGCTTCGGGATCAAATGCAAAATGCGGTAACCTTACGTCAGAACTCTTTTCAAAGAGGTCTTTTTGCGCCTCAAAGGCAGGATAGGTGTGTCCGCTCCAGACCTTCCTTATCTCATTGTAATTGCCATAGCGACTTGAGAGCACTCTGTTGTACTCGGCTGGGACTGGGATTGTAGTATCTTCGAAGGGAATGCGCACAAGGGTTTCGTAGAGCTCTTTTGGTTCTCCTTTTCCGCCCCTTAGGATGAACGGGAAGATCTGCCCGATCTGTCTCGCATCATCACGACTTACCCTTCCCATTTGCTTCTCTGCAAGGGCATAGAGGGCAACAGAAACAGCCCGCCTGTCTTTTGAGGAAGGAAGGGTGATATTGTACGTCTTTTTAATAGAAGAAAGTTCTGCTTCGATGGTGGATGGACTTAGAGAGCTGTCCGTTATCCCGTCCGCGACGGCAATCAGCCTAAGTATCTCATCATCACGCTTCTTTTCGTCTGCGGGATCGGGATACAGATAGTCCTTGATGAATATATCAACTCCTGTGAGCCAGGGGAAATTGTAGTTGTCTTTGAGGACGTCTTCGTCAAAAGAAATCCTTCCGCGGTTTACGACTCTTGCCAGGAAGAGCCAGTGATCTTCCTGCCTCTCGTAATCATGTATGCAATATGAGGGTGGAAGTTCTGTATCGGCAACTTCCCTGAATCTGTTGTAGTCAGCTCTGAGCATACAGATATCAAGGTCGTCGTCCCAGGGTACAAAACCTCCGTGCCGAACAGCACCAAGAATGGTTCCCCAGTCTGCAAAATACGTGATCCCATGCTTCTGACATATTCTGTCGATCTCTGAAAGGACATCAAGAGAAGCCGCCCAGACAATCTTCACCTGGGTGGGCACATAAAAACCGTATCTTATTTCATCCCGGAAGAAATCCACACTGTGTTTCATATGACTGCCTCTTTTTGTAATGCTGTTACTGTGCATTTAGAATTTCGTCAACCCTCTCATTCATGTAAACAGTGATCTGTTCTACGATATCAGATTGAACTCTTGTGCTAACTTATTCACAGAACCGTCGAAATCATCAGAGCTTATGATATAGTCTGTGACACTGATGATCCTTATTCGTGGCTGTTCGGCAGCAAAATCAAGAATAAGAGGATTTATCTCGTAGTGGAGTTCTGCCAGGTTTCCATTGGGTAAATAATCCAACGGCGACGGTGCTTCATGACCAAGAAGCAGGATTATCATCGGATCGTTTATTACCTCAGAGCATAGATTGTCAAGAGCTTCAAATAACTCGGAAAGCTTTCTTTCGCTATCTTCTGCCCAGGCGGAATAGTCCTCCTGAATCAGGCTGTACACAATAATATGGAAGCCGGATGAGTATAACATTGAGGGCAGTA
>JAEEGF012512159.1_pt1 | contig 14053 bp, 12 predicted proteins | sample 9134171 | NCBI WGS metagenome assembly JAEEGF01 (sample SAMN16246542, study PRJNA631951) | gut metagenome | biome: gut microbiome; feature: rumen; material: AP-attached | host: Bos | place: Iran: Karaj | collected 2018-10
CCTGATGGTCGATTTCTTCAAGTCGAAGAGATAGATTACGGTTTTTGACAAGAAAAATTCTTGCTTTATCGAAAAAAGTGTTATCTTTGCAATCCCAAACGAGGGCTTAGCTCAGTTGGTTTAGAGCGCTTGCTTGACAGGCAAGAGGTCGGCAGTTCAAATCTGCCAGTCCTCACTTCTCAGAAACAGACACTTACAGCAATGTGGGTGTCTGTTTTTTTGTTTATAATTGCTATATTCGCTAAGGAAGCATAACTGATAATTATGATAAGCAAAAGAATCATCCTTATTGCGACTGGCCTGATAATGACCGTATTGGCCTATGCTCAGCCGGCTCTGGTCAGACAGAACGGGATCACACGTTTTGTAATAGACGGGAAGCCTTATGTCATGTACGGCGGAGAACTTCACAATTCAACCAGCTCCAGCGAAAGCTATATGGAGGAAATCGGAGTGTGGAAGCAGATGAAGGCAGGCAATTTCAATACCGTCATCGCTTCAAGTTCCTGGGAACTGGTAGAACCGGAAGAAGGGAAATATGATTTTTCGTCCGTGGACCACGTGATACAGAACGCCCGCAGGAACGGACTGAAGGTAGTTATGATCTGGTTCGCAAGCTGGAAAAACGGGACATCCACATATGCCCCGGGCTATGTCAAACGGAATCCGAAAAAGTATCCTCTTGTACAGGACCGCGACGGAAAGAACCTGAACGTCCTGTCCACCTTCGGGAAAGCCTCGATGGAAGCAGACAAGAGGGCCTATGCCGCCTTGATGCGCCACATCAAGGAAACCGACACCGACAATACTGTCATAATGATGCAGGTTGAGAATGAGATGGGCATCCTGGGAGTACCCAGGGATTATTCCTCGGCTGCCCAAAAAGCCTGGAAAGCCCAGGTCCCGGCAGACCTGATGTACTATCTGACATCTCACAAGGGCAGACTCTATCCGGAGTTGGAGAAGGTTTGGGCAGCCAATGGCTATAAGACCAAGGGTAATTGGGAAGAAATATTCGGAAAGAGTATCGAAAGCTCTGAAGATTGGAAAGCCTTCCCTCTCTACACTGAAGAATTGTTCCAGGCCTACCACTATGCAAAATATGTCGGGGAGGTCACCGCTGCCGGAAAGGCTGAATACGACATCCCTATGTATGTCAACAACTGGATCAAACAGCCTGGGATGGGTGCGCCTGGCCAGTTCCCTTCCGGCAGTCCGCAACCAGAGGTACTCGATGTCTGGCGTGCAGCAGCACCGGCCGTAGATCTGATTGCTCCGGACATCTATGCCAATGTGTTCGAATGGACCCTTAGCCAGTTTGCCTTGAGCGGTAACCCTATCTTCATCCCGGAATCGAAGGGAGACGTGGCACGTGCGCTTTATGCTTTCGGGGAATATGATGCCCTGGGCTTCGCCCCATTTGGATTTGACGGTCCGCAGGAAGGCAATTATTTCGGCGTTTCAGCTGAAGAATTCGAAGAGTTGGGCCAGTGCTATGGTATCCTTTCCGAAATGGGAACCCTTATTCCTGACAACTATGGATCAGACAGAATGCGCGGCCTTCTCGTCGGGACTGACAATCCTTCTCCCAGGGTGGAGATGGGCAACTACATCCTGACCCTGCAGTCATCCGTGCGGGACCGGAGAGCTGCCAACTACGGGCAGGGAGCGGAACAGATGGCAGCGGAAAACGCAGCCCTTGCCGCACGTAATCAGCAGCAGGCTAAATCCGGTGCCCTCATCATCCAAACATCAGCCGACGAGTTCTACATCATCGGTATCAATGCGCGTTTCAGCTTTGAGTCAAAGGATTCAAAGGGTGGGGCGGTCCTTCATGAGGTTATCGAAGAAGGCACGTTCAAAGATGGAGCTTGGATTCCCGGCCGACGGCTTAATGGAGATGAAGACCATGCGATAATAATGGGCGTCGGAGCACTCCGCGTCGTACTTTACCGCTCCACTGTCGGAATCTAGTCCTTAATAAGCGTTTGAATAGATTTGGCCGTTATGGGGCTCCGGTATGCCTCCATGAACGGCGAACAGCTCTGCCACCGTCACGAATGTAAAACCACGGCGCTGGAGCTCGGGAATGATGACTTTAAGGGTTTCGATAGTCTGGTCATTGTCCTTGAAATCATGGAGAAGGATAATGTCACCGTCGCAAACGCCTGAGAGTATGGCGTTGATACGCTGTTCTGTCGTAACTTCCTTGTTCCAGTCACTCAGGTCGAAGCCATAGATGAAACAGAGATCGGTGATGTTGTGCATCCTCGAATCGTGCTCGATGTAGGGAGGACGGAAAAAACGTGGAGCCACACCGACTGCATCCTCGATCAGCTTCGAAGTCTGTTCTATCTCTTCCCTGATCTCGGCTGAGGTAAGGTCCAGCATATGCTTGTGGTTCTGGGAATGATTCTCGATGTCACAGCCCAGGGACTTCGCACGCAGCATCACCGGTACGGTCTCCTCGTTGATGTTGCATCCATTTACGAAAAACGACCCCGGAACGCCATACATTTCCATGACATCCAAGGCTTGCATCGTAGTCGTGGTGTTCGGGCCGTCGTCGAAACTCAGCGCGAGATACTGCTGGCCAGAAACAGCCATTGCAGTCAACAGAAATGCAACAAGCAACACAAACTTTTTCATCCTGACTAAGCCTTGATTAGACCTTTAGGAAGACCTTCTTCTTGTAGAGGAACCAGAGGAAGAGCCATGATATCATGAAGTATCCTATACTGAGGATAAGGGCTCCTACCGGTTCGGGGCAAAGACCGGCGAGGCCGTCAAGGAAGAACCTGTTGATACTTCCGAAAGGTATGATCCTCTGAGCCATGTAGATGGTTATGGAATTGAGTCCGACCACCTCGAAGAACTTAGTCCATCCTTTCCATCCCTTGACATCGATGATGTAATAGAACAGTGCGAAGAGACCCAGTGAATATGCCGCCACCACAAGGACGAATGTACTGGACCAGAGTTTCTTGTTGATCGGGAAATCAAGGCTCCATACAAGGCCGACGACAAGCATAGCAACGGCGGCAAGAGCCATGTAGAGGGATTTCTTAGGACCTGAAACCTTGTCTTCGGGAAGCCGTACGAATTCCCCGGTAAACATTCCGAGCATGGCAGTCACTATTGCAGGTATAAGGCTCAGCAGGCCTTCAGGGTCGAAAAGTCCCTTCTGGTAGATATGATTGGGAATCAAGACCCTGTCCACGTAACCGACCAGGTTCCCTTCCAGGGATAACGGGTCGGCACCAGGAGCATCCGGTGCAGGAACGAACTTGAGAAGCAGCCAATAGCCAACCAGCAGGACGATTGCTATTACAGCCCTGGCCTTAGGCTTGAAATTGATGAACAGGAGTGCTGCGAACATCCAGGCGAAACCGATCCTGGCGAGAACGCTATATATGCGCAGCGTTGATAGTTCCAGCTTGAAGAACCCGTTGTACACCAGTCCCAGGAGGAAAAGGATGATTCCTCTCTTGAATATCTTGGCGTAAACCTTTCCCCTGGACGCTCCGTTTCCTATCTGCTTGGCATAGGAAAAAGGATATGATATTCCGGCAATGAACAGGAATAACGGAAAAATGGTATCATGATGCCGGAGTCCGTCCCACGATGCGTGGCTCATCTGGGTAGCCAGCCAGCAGGAATCTCCATTGGGGAAGAGGGCGCAGATCGCGGTTACGATGGATGCGAAGCCCATAATGAAAATCATGTCGAAACCTCTCAAGGTGTCGAGTGACAGAAGACGTTTGCCGGGTTCCATGTGATTAGTGTTTGAAGAAAAGTTGAGGTAAGAGGGTTCGAACCTCTACTGAGGGAACCAAAATCCCTAGTGCTACCATTACACCATACCTCAATTCGAATGGCAAATTTATCGTAATTTTAGTAAATTAGCAAATCAAATGAACACAGGCTTATGAAAGGGGTTTTTCTATTTCTCGCAGAGGGTTTCGAAGAAATCGAGGCCCTGGCAACCGTCGACATCCTCCGCAGGGGCGGAGTGGACGTAAAGACTGTTTCTCTCAACCATAACAGGATAGTTAATGGAGCCCACGGGATTCCGGTGGTAGCTGACTGGGACCGTGACGAATTCGATGGTTGTGTCATACTTGGTTCTTCGCCGGAAGATGCAATGATTTTCCCCGGTGGCCTGCCTGGAGCCAGCAATCTGGCCGGGGATGAATATCTGATGGCCTTGATGCAGAAGCACTTCTCAGAGGGTGGCACTGTCGCGGCAATCTGCGCTGCACCAGGACTGGTAGCTTCACAGCTTCCCGACATCGAAGGAAAGAAATTCACCTGCTATGATGGGTTTGAAGAGAACATGATGGCCCAGGGCGCCGAATACACCGGAGAGCCGGCAGTTAGCGACGGGAACCTGATTACCGGACGCGGGCCAGGATGCGCGGTTGAATTCGCACTCACTGTTCTCGCCAAGCTTAAAGGGGAAGAAATCTCCGAAAAGGTCAGAGCCGGCCTGCTTATCTAACGGCGGACGACGACCCTCTCGATCCTTCGCGGGACCGAAGTCATTATCTCATAAGGAATAGTGCCAAGGATACCGGCAATTTCGGAGACAGTAGGATCTTCTCCGAATATGGTGACTGTGTCCCCAACCATGCACTCTACCCCGGTGACATCCACCATGGTCATGTCCATGCAGATATTCCCTATGGTCGGCACCCTGTGGCCGTTAAGGCTGAAACTGGCCCGTCCGCATCCGAGATGGCGGTCTATTCCGTCAGCATAACCGACCGGAATCGTGGCTATCCTGGTCCCTTCGGCTGCAATCATCCCATGCTGGCCGTACCCGATTGCACCGTCGCCCGGAGACAGCTCCTTGATCTGGAGTATCTTGACTTTCAAGGAAGCCACAGGTTTCAGACTTACCCCAGGGAGAGAACTTATTCCATATATTCCCACTCCGAGACGGACCATGTCATACTGGTACTGGGGGAATCTCTCTATTCCCGCAGAGTTAAGCAGATGGAACATGGGATGATAGCCGAGGTAGTCCTCAATCTTTGCCGCATTCCTCTCGAACATCCCGACCTGTGACATGGTCAGCGAATCCATCGAAGGATCCTCAGCAACACAAAGGTGGGAATAGACCGATTTTACCTTGACTTCAGGAGTCTGGCCGAGGTATTCAAGAAGCTCAGGAATCTCGCTTGTCATGAAGCCCAGGCGGTGCATCCCAGTATCGAGCTTTATGTGGATCGGGAAGTCCTTCAGGCCACGGTCTTTCAATGTGGACACCAGAGCCTTCAGGGTAAAGAGATTAGGGATTCCAGGCTCGAGATGATTGTCAATGATCTCGTCAAAGAAATCCGTTCCGGCAGTAAGGACAAGGATGGGAAGGCCGATACCGGACTGGCGCAGTTCCATTCCCTCGACTGGCAGGGCGACGGCAAGATAGTCAGCACCTGCGGTCTGCATCATCAATGCGAACTCAACGGCTCCATGGCCATAGGCATTGGCCTTGACCAAAACAAGCAACTTGGTCGAACGCTCGAGTTTCGACCTGAAGTACCTGTAGTTGTCAAGGCAGTTGGGAAGGTTGAGTTCCAGCCTTGAGAAATCTGTGACGCCGTTTGCCATCCTTTCTGATGGATATATTATGACAAATTTACTGTTTTTCTGACAAAGTCAGCACTAAAATGACTACATTTGGTAAATGGCCCGCCATTTGCCTTGGTTTGACAAACAAATAAACTGATAGATATGAACACCGCAACAATCTGGCTCTTGATGATCGTTGTTATGATCCTGAGCGCTGTCGTCCAGGCCATGCTAAAAAGCAGGTTCACAAAATACTCCAGGGTCCCTACGACAACCGGCCTCACAGGTGCGGAAGTGGCCCGCAAGATGCTTAGGGACAATGGGATAACCGACGTCCAAGTAACATGTGTTAGGGGGCAGTTGACCGATCACTATAATCCCCAGACCAAGACAGTCAATCTCAGCGAATCAGTCTATGACCAAAGGAGCGTGGCAGCAGCAGCTGTTGCCGCACATGAATGCGGTCACGTGATCCAGCATGCCACCGGTTATGGTCCTCTGAAACTGCGTACTGCCCTGGTGCCGATGGTCAGTTTCTCAAATAACCTCGTCCAATGGGTCTTGCTTCTGGGAATCCTTCTGATCCAGATCACCCCTACTCTCCTGTGGCTTGGAATCGCCATGTTCGCTTTCTCAACCCTGTTCAGTTTCGTCACCCTTCCGGTTGAGATCAACGCCAGCCAGAGGGCTGTAAGATGGCTTGAAAGCGCCGGCATTACCAACTATGAGACACGGCCGATGGCTGTAGATGCGCTCAAATGGGCTGCCTACACCTACATTATCGCCGCCATAGGATCCCTGGCAACGCTGCTTTACTACATAGGGCTTGCCGAACGTCGCTAGAATAGCGTCGGATGGCTGTCGGAAAGCTGAGAGAGGATAGTCTCCATAGTAGCTTCCCTGAATATGGCCGAACGGGCCTTTATTCCGAAACGGTCGCAGTACTCCTTGACTGCGGCCATTTCGCTGTCATTAAGGTAAATAACCTGTCTGTGGCGGCGGCGGAGCGCCTCCCTGCTCTTTTGGAAAATGTCCGGTTCGACCGCCGGCATCTGCTTCTTCTTCCTGGCCAAAACTATAGAGATTTGAAAGAACCGTTGACTGATTAACGCAAAAATAGTTATTTTTGTGTAATTATAAGCAGTAACACGACATGGGAAACAAAGTATTGATTTTTTCCGCTCCCTCAGGATCAGGGAAAAGCACCATAGTTAACCATATCCTTTCCCTCAATCCTGGATCAATGGAGTTTTCCGTCTCTGCCACCTCCAGGCCACCCAGAGGAGAAGAACAAGACGGCCGGGAGTACTATTTCCTCACTGCCGATGAATTCAGGAAATATATTGCCGAAGACAGGTTCGTAGAATATGAAGAGGTTTACGAGGGCCGGTTCTACGGCACCCTCAAGTCTGAATGCGAGAGGATCTGGGCAGCCGGACACGTGATTATTTTCGATGTGGATGTCAAGGGAGGAGTAAACTTAAAGAAGTACTTCGGAGATGCCGCCCTGTCAGTCTTCATTAAGGCTCCTTCTGTCGAGGTTCTCCGTGAAAGGCTTATAAAGCGTGGGACCGACAGTCCCGAAGCGATAGAGGAAAGGGTTGCAAAGGCTGAGGAGGAAATGACATATGAGACCCAGTTCGATTATGTCCTTGTCAACGACGACCTCAACACTGCCTACGCCGAATCCGAGAAAGTCGTCGAGGATTTCCTGGACGATGGCAGGCTCAATTACTCCACCTTCATCTGATGAACATAGCGGTCTATTCAGGATCCTTCGATCCACTCCACATCGGTCACCTTGCCATCATGGACTATCTCTCCAAGGACAAGGAAGTCGATTGGGTGTACCTTGTGGTATCGCCGAAAAATCCGCTGAAGGAGTCTATCAAGGCCGAGTCCGCAAGAGACAGGTTCGAAGCTGCGGTAGAAGCTGTCAGGAGGTATCCGAAACTCCATGTGTGGGTGGATGACATCGAATTGAACCTCCCCCCTCCCCAATACACCATAAAGACACTCGACACCCTAAAGCAAAGGGAGCCTGACAACGGATTCACACTCATCATGGGGGCTGACAACCTGAACGGAATCCGCCGTTGGAGGTGTTTTGAAAGGATTCTCATTGAATATGGTGTCGCGGTCTATCCCCGGAAAGGCTACGACCTTGAAGCGATACGGAACGGCCTTATCCAGGAAAACAGTGAATACAAGATAAGGCTTCTCGACGCTCCGATCGTCGACATATCTTCCACACAGATCCGTGAAGGCCTTGCCGCAGGCAAGGACATGACGGAATGGCTTATGTAAAAAGGATAATCATGTCAAAGACAATAAGACGGAATTTCCCAGTCCAGGGAATGGGTTGTGCCGCTTGCGTAGCAAGGGTGCAGGGTACCATAAAGAATCTCCAGGGAGTGCAGGAATGCAATGTGTCACTGGCATCCAACACTGCACAGGTCGATTTCGACCCAAAGGCAATCACATCCGCTGAAATCAAAAAAGCGGTCCAGGACGCCGGTTACGACCTCATAGTCGTAGAGGGCGACGATTCAGACGACGAAGCTGACTCGGAAGCCGAACGGCTGCAGGAGGACTATCTTAGATCCCTCAGAAGGGATATGAGACTTGCCGTGGTCCTGGCCATTCTCGTGATGCTTCTGGGAATGGGATTCGGCAGCTTTCCTGGAAAAGGGTTCGTACTATGGATCCTGGCGACTCCGGTAGTCTTCTGGTGTGGAAGAAGGTTTATCTCTACAGCCTGGAAACAGGCACGGCATGGGACGGCAAGCATGGATACCCTGGTAGCCTTGTCAATCCTTATTTCTTACCTGTTCAGCATATTCAACCTTCTCTTCCCTTCCGTCTGGACTAGCCGCGGGCTTCATCCTCATCTCTACTTCGAGTCATCCACTATGATTGTGGCCTTTATCCTGATAGGCCGTGTACTGGAGGAAAAGGCTAAGCACAGCACCGGTTCTGCCATCAGGGAACTTGCCGGGCTTCAGCCCAAAACCGTGAATCTGCTGCCCGGTGACACATATTCAGTGAACCCCGGGGAAAGGATTCCCGCGGACGGAGAGGTCGTGAGTGGAGAATCTTGGGTGGATGAGAGCATGCTCACGGGAGAACCTGTCGCCGTCCTGAAGAATGAAGGATCGAAAGTTTATACCGGAACGATGAACCAGAGAGGGACGTTCGTGATGAGGGCAGAGAAAGTCGGCAAGGACACGATGCTCTCCTCCATTATCCGGATGGTCCGCGACGCTCAGGGCAGCAAGGCTCGTATCCAGCAGACAGTGGACAAGGTTGCCGCCGTGTTCGTTCCAGTGATAATCGGAATCTCAATCATTACCTTTTTATGCTGGTTATTCCTGGCTCCTTCTGACGGAATCACCATGGGATTACTTGCTATGGTCACTGTACTTGTGATTGCCTGCCCGTGTTCACTGGGTCTCGCCACTCCGACAGCACTTACTGCAGGTATAGGTAACTGCGCAAGGAAGGGAATACTTATAAAGGATGCAGATTCCCTCCAGATCGCCGGTAAGATTGACTCGATAGTCCTTGACAAAACCGGAACCATCACAAAGGAACTCTCTGCAGGGATAGTACCTACTGCCGACATGGAATTCGTCGATGAGGTCAAGGAAACTTCTGCGGAGGCTGTGTCCCAACTTAAAGAGATGGGGCTAAACGTCTATATGCTTTCCGGAGACAACGCCGAAAGGGCCGGAAAGGTTGCAGGCAAAGTCGGAATCGACAAGGTTATATCAGGAGTCCTTCCGGACAGCAAGCATGAGCATATCAAGGCCCTGCAGGCTGAAGGCAGGAAAGTAGGGATGGCAGGAGATGGGATCAATGACAGTCCTGCCCTTGCTCTGGCCGATCTCAGCATAGCAATGGGGAACGGAACCGATATAGCCATGAATGCTTCCATGGTAACAATAGTAAATTCTGACCTGAAGAAAATACCCCAACTGATAAAAGTATCGAGAAAGACTTCCAGGATAATCAAGGAGAACCTGTTCTGGGCCTTCTTCTACAATGTCTTGGCCGTTCCTGTTGCTGCAGGCATCCTGTACCCTGTCAACGGCTTCCTCCTCAATCCAATGGTAGCCGCTGCGTGCATGGCACTCAGTTCTGTCTGTGTGGTTACGAATTCGTTGAGACTGAGAAGAGCCTAGGCCATATTACTTCCTTATGATTCTGGCTCCCAGATTGTTCAGGCGGTTCTCGATGTCCTCATAACCGCGGTCGATCTGCTCGATGTTGCCGATCTCGCTGGTCCCCTTGGCGGACATGGCTGCAAGGAGAAGGGCGATACCGGCCCTGATATCCGGAGAAAGCATCTTCCCGCTCCTTAGCTGGAACTTGTGGTCATGTCCGATCACCACCGCCCTGTGTGGGTCGCAAAGGATAATCTGGGCGCCCATATCGATAAGACGGTCAACGAAGAACAATCTGCTCTCAAACATCTTCTGATGGATCAGCACACTCCCCCTGCACTGGGTTGCAACGACCAGGATCACGCTGAGCAGGTCAGGGGTAAGGCCGGGCCATGGAGCATCGGCAATGGTCATGATAGAACCGTCCAGGAAGGATTCGATGATATAGCTCTCCTGCTCGGGAACGAATATGTCGTCGCCCCTCTGCTCAATCTTTATTCCAAGACGTCGGAAACTCTCTGGTATGATTCCAAGATTGGTGTAGGAAGTGTCCTTGATGGTGAGGCTGCTCTGGCACATGGCGGCCATTCCGATGAAACTTCCCACCTCGATCATGTCAGGAAGGATCCTGTGGCTGGCGCTATGGAGGGAAGGTACACCGGTCACCGTAAGAAGATTTGAACCGACCCCTTCGATCTTGGCACCCATGGCCGTAAGAAGGCGGCATAGCTGCTGGATATATGGTTCGCAAGCAGCGTTGTATAATACAGTCTTCCCTTCCGCAAGGCATGAAGCCAGCAGGATATTGGCCGTTCCGGTAACCGAAGCCTCATCCAGAAGCATGTATTTTCCGGTAAGATGCTTTCCATCCGGCAGATGAAGCCTGTAAGCCCTGCGACCGGAATCATAGTCCAGTTCTGCTCCCAACGCCATGAGTCCGGAAATATGGGTATCAACCCTGCGACGGCCGATCTTGTCGCCCCCGGGTTTCGGGAACCAGACATTGCCGAGACGGGCAAGCAGGGGACCTGCCACCATCACGGAACCTCGCAGCGAAGAGCACATGCGGACGAATTCAGGACTTTCGATAAAAGCGGTATCAAGCTTTTCGGCCCTGAATGAATACTCCCCTTTCGCAAGGCGGTTCACCCTAACTCCCATCATTTCCAGGAGGGAGATAAGGTTCTTGATGTCGAGGATCTCCGGGACATTGGTAATCACCACTTCCTCTGTGGTAAGGAGCACTGCACTGATCACTTCAAGTGCTTCGTTCTTTGCCCCCTGAGGAACTATGCTTCCGCTTAGGCGATGACCGCCTTCGATAATGAACGAACTCATGGTTATCTGGTTTTAGACGTATTCCACTTCCTTTTCAAGGGTCACACCGAATTTCTCACGTACTGAATTCCTAATTGCTTCTTCAAGGGCGATAATCTCGCCAGGAGACGCTTCGCCCGACTTGTTCACAAGCACAAGCGGCTGATTATCATAAACGGCTGCTCCACCGAACTCCTTTCCTTTCCAGCCGCATTTATCTATCAACCAAGCAGCCGGAACCTTGAAACAGTCTTCTTCTATCTTGAATGACGGGACATTGCCAAAGTTCTCTACCTGGGCTTTGTCACGAATTGCCTCAAGGGTCTTCGCATCCACATAGGGATTGCGGAAGAAACTGCCGGCACTGCCAAGTTCCGTCACCTCGGGAAGTTTCCCTTTTCTGATTTCAGTGACTACTTCCCTTATCATTGATGGCTGCAGAGAGGACGGATCGTCTGTACCGTATCTTTCCTTCACTGCTTCCCTGACATGGCCATAGTCCAACTCAGGTTCCGCATCTTCATAGAGCCTGAAAGTCACTCCGTACACGAAAAAGCGACCTTTCCAGTCATGCTTGAACCGGGAATCCCGGTAAGCATATTCACACTCAGCAGCAGGAATATCGACCTTGGTGCCTGTTCCTGCATCAACGCATGAAACGGACTCTATCAATTCTCCGGCTTCCCTGCCGTAGGCGCCGATATTCTGGACAGCCGATGCACCGACTTCTCCGGGAATGAAAGACAGGTTCTCCGGTCCCCAAAGAACCTTAGAGGCACACCAGGCGCAGAAATCATCCCAGACCATTCCGGCTTCTGCATACACCCGGCCTGAGCCAAGGTCCTTGATCCCTTTCATCCCGCAATGCAGGACAGTTCCCGGGAAATCTTTGGTAAAGAGAAGGTTGCTACCTCCTCCCAGAGGGAAGAAGGGATGTGGAAGGGACTTGTCGGACAGGATTTCCAACAACTCCTCCACGGACTCATATTCAACGAAACAGCGGCACGTGACTTTCATCCTGAAAGTGTTCATGCCGCTTAAATCGATGTCGAAACCTTTTCTCATATTCACAAATATACAAAAAAAGTCCGGCCCACAAAGGCCGGACTTCATAATCGAATCCAAGAATCTTACTGCTCGTCAGGTCCCTGATCCTCTGGGCCATTCTGAGGTCCCTGAGGACCTGCCTGAGGGCCACCGTTACCATAAGGATTCTGGCCTGCTCCCTGCTGGGCCTGATACATCTTCTCGAAAGCCTTGCTAAGAGCCTCTGAGTACCTGTCTATGTCGGCGAGGTTCTGGTTCTTGATGGCTTCCTTCAAGAGGCTGACGTTACTCTCAACCTCACCCTTGACATCAGCGGGAACCTTGTCTCCGTTGTCCTTGAGGAACTTCTCAGCCTGGAAGCAGAGGGAATCTGCATTGTTGATCTTGTCAACCCTCTCCTTAGCCTCACGGTCAGCAGCCTCATTGGCCTTTGCCTCGTCACGCATCCTCTGGATCTCAGAATCGGAAAGACCTGAAGAAGCCTCGATTCTGATCTTCTGCTCCTTGCCGGTAGCCTTGTCCTTAGCGGACACATTGAGGATACCGTTGGCATCGATGTCGAAGGTAACCTCAATCTGAGGAATTCCCCTCGGAGCAGGAGCGATGCCGTCCAGATGGAAGAGTCCGAGTTCCTTGTTGTCCTTTGCCATGGGGCGCTCACCCTGAAGGACATGGATCTCTACTGAAGGCTGGTTGTCAGCGGCTGTAGAGAAGACCTGGCTCTTATGGGTAGGAATGGTTGTGTTAGCGTCGATGAGCTTTGTCATGACACCTCCTAGGGTCTCGATACCCAGTGACAGAGGAGTGACATCCAGAAGGAGGACATCCTTAACGTCACCTGCGAGGACACCACCCTGGATGGATGCACCGATTGCAACCACCTCGTCAGGGTTGACGCTCTTGTTGGGCTCTTTGCCGAAGAAGTCCTTCACAAGTTCCTGGACCTTCGGGATACGTGTGGATCCTCCTACGAGAAGGACCTCGTCGATATCGGATGCCTGGAGACCTGCGTCACGAAGGGCAATGCGGCAAGGCTCGATGGACCTCTGGAAGAGGTTGTCGCAGATCTGCTCGAACTTAGCCCTGGTAAGGGTCTTGACAAGATGCTTAGGGATACCGTCAACAGGCATGATGTACGGAAGGTTGATCTCCGTGGAAGTCTGGCTGGAAAGCTCGATCTTGGCCTTCTCGGCTGCTTCCTTAAGCCTCTGGAGAGCCATAGGGTCCTTCTTGAGGTCGATACCGCCGTTTTCGGCTGCGAATTCTGCAGCAAGCCAGTTGATGATCTCCTGGTCGAAATCGTCACCACCGAGGTGGGTATCACCGTTTGTGGACTTGACTTCGAAGACACCACCGCCGAGTTCAAGGATAGAGATATCGAATGTACCGCCACCTAGGTCATAGACCGCCACCTTCATGTCCTTGTTCTTCTTGTCAAGGCCGTAGGCAAGGGCTGCTGCGGTAGGCTCATTGATAATCCTCTTCACATCGAGGCCAGCGATCTTTCCTGCCTCCTTGGTAGCCTGACGCTGTGAGTCAGAGAAATATGCAGGGACTGTGATGACAGCTTCTGTGACATCCTGACGGAGATAATCCTCCGCGGTCTTCTTCATCTTCTGAAGCACCATTGCGGAAATCTCCTGAGGGGAATAGAGTTTGCCGTTGATGTCCACTCGAGGAGTATTGTTTTCACCACGGACCACTTTATAAGGTACGCGGTTGACTTCCTTGGTCACCTGGTCATAGGTCTCACCCATGAACCTCTTGATGGAGAACACTGTGTTCTGAGGATTGGTGATAGCCTGACGCTTGGCCGGGTTACCGATCTTCCTCTCACCTCCGTCAGTGAAAGCCACTACGGAAGGAGTCGTCCTCTCACCCTCATTGTTGATTATGACGGTAGGCTGGTTGCCTTCCATGACCGAAACGCACGAATTGGTGGTTCCAAG
>JAEEGF011695459.1_pt1 | contig 14051 bp, 11 predicted proteins | sample 9134171 | NCBI WGS metagenome assembly JAEEGF01 (sample SAMN16246542, study PRJNA631951) | gut metagenome | biome: gut microbiome; feature: rumen; material: AP-attached | host: Bos | place: Iran: Karaj | collected 2018-10
GTGGTCATGGAGTCAGAGATATTACAATACCATTATCTGTAACATATATAGGCAGTCAGTGTTTTGCAGATACTTACATGAATGGCATAACTATTAATGCCCAGACTCCTCCAACTTTAGGAGATGATAATGTGTTTACTAATACTAACAATTGTCCGATTTATGTTCCTGCAAATTCTGTAAATGCCTACAAAGAAACTTGGCCTGACTATGCAGATAGAATCTTGGCTATTAATGCAGATCCAATGGATAATTTCATCACGTTTGCTGATGCCAATGTAAAAGCAGTCTGCGTACAACATTGGGATACCAATGGTGACGGAGAACTGAGTTATGCAGAGGCAGCAGCAGTGACGGATTTAAGAGGGTTTAGTGGCAAATCAATAAATACTTTCGACGAACTTCAGTACTTCATAGGGTTGACGAGCATAAGCGATTGGACATTCAGTGAATGCAGTAACTTGACTTGCATCACCATTCCTGATGGAGTTACATATATAGGAATTGGAGCTTTCTATGCTTGTAGAAGTTTGACTAGTGTCACTATCCCAGAAGGGGTAGCGACAATCGGGGATGAAGCTTTTATTGGTTGCAAAAGCCTTTCCCGTATCACGATTCACAACGGACTAACAAGTATTGGAGAACGCGTTTTCAGAAATTGTGTTAGTTTGATTAGCATCACTATTCCCAAAGGAGTTACGAATATTGGCAATGAAGATTTCTATGGTTGTAGTAGTTTGACTAGCGTCATTATCCCAGAAGGAGTAACGAGTATAGGAAATAGTGCCTTCTATGGTTGTAGCAACTTGACCGACGTTACCATCCCAGAAGGATTAACAAGTATTGAGCATTTCGCTTTCGAAAACTGTAATAGTTTGAGCAATATCACAATTCCCAAGAGCGTGACGAGCATAGGAAATGGCGCTTTCGAATACTGTTATAGTTTGAGCAATATCACAATTCCCAATGGCGTCACAAATATAGGAAATTTTGTTTTTGATTATTGTGGTCTAACCAGTATTATCATCCCTGAAGGAGTGACAAATATTGGGTTAGCTGCCTTCTATGGTTGTAGCAACTTGACCAACATAACCTTTACTTCTATAGTTCCTCCTACGCTGGAATTTAATAATTATAGTTATCCTAGCTACTGGATGCCATTTCCAGATGATAGTATTCTATATGTTCCAAGTGGCTATGTGGAGACGTATAAGTCAGCATGGCCAGACTATGCAGACAAGATAAAGGCAATAGGTACATAATAATTTACATTAAGTAGCAAAACTGGATGTTTTTTTAGAGTAGGCACACTTTGATAGTGGCCTACTCTTTATTAATATAAAACATAAGAAATTATTATGAATTACACAAATAATATCAGCATTGGGTGAAAACTATAAATCTGCTTCAAAGAATAATCAGATTATCCCATGAATTTCTGAATAGTTTGCAATAAGAATTCAGATGGTTTGTAAGTTGCAAACGATTGGTTTAAAGGCTCTATTCAAGACGTTTAGAGGCACTATCCTCAAATTAGGATTTTTATTGATCTGCTTAGTGCCAGATTTATACTTTTGCTTCGAGACAAATAATTACTACAGGAAACTCTAGTACAAAGGTCTTTTATGTATAATGAGATGCTCCTATCTTCCTATCTCTCAATAATATCCCTCACACTTCACAAGTTTTTTCTATCATAGTTATTGCAAATGTAATTATTATCTTCTATCTTTGCATTGAAAATAAGGAGTTGTACTCCTGATTTTAAAAGAATTTACGGAGCTCCTTTCCATGTTTTAATTCATAATTATGTGATGGATTATGATAGATAGAATATTGAAAATAAATGATATACAAGATGATAGCGTATTCCTGTTTGGTGCCAGACAGACAGGTAAGACTACGCTCTTGCTCTCACTCTTCCCGAATGCTAAGTTTTATGACTTGTTGGAGAATGATACCTATGAACGGTTGAGACGCAATCCATCTCTGTTACGACAAGAATTGGCTAATGCCAAAGAGGGTGAAATTGTTGTCATAGATGAGATTCAACTTATCCCTGAATTGCTGAATGAGGTACATTGGCTTATCACAAGACAGAGTTTGCATTTTGTTTTGAGCGGATCAAGTGCCCGCAAATTGAAACGTAAAGGAGTAAACACTTTGGGAGGTCGTGCACTGAAAAATGTTCTTTATCCGTTGGTCAGTGCAGAAACACCAGATTTCGATTTAATTAAGGCTGTGAACAGGGGAATGCTTCCAACATTGTATCTGGCTTCCAGTGATAAGTTGGTTATGAAACGTATGCAAGCTTATGTCTCTGTTTATCTGAAAGAAGAAATTGCTGCAGAAGCATTGGTGCGTAAACTTTATTCATTTAATCGATTCCTTGAGGTGGCTGCACTTACCAATGGGGAAATGGTGAACTACAACAATATAGCCCAAGATTGTGGCATCGATGCAAAGACTGTAAAGGAGTATTTCGCTATACTCGAAGAAACGCTCATCGGATATATGATACCAGCTTTTACTCGTACGGTAAAGCGACGACTGAATCAAGCTCCGAAATTCTATTTTTTTGATGTGTCCCTTCCCAATTATCTGCTTCATCGCAATCAGATGCTCCCTGGGGGAGATGATTTCGGACATGCTTTTGAGCACCTGATGATGCAAGAAATTATTGCTTATCTGGGGTATCATGAAAAAGAAGGCGAACTGTCTTTCTGGCATACCTATACAGGCTATGAGGTGGATGCCGTGCTTGGTGATGCGAAAGTGGCTTTGGAGTTTAAATCGAGTAGAGAGGTGCAGTCGAAACACCTTAAGGGATTAAAGGCTTTTAAGGAAGAACACCCTGATGCTCGATTGATTATTGTCTCTCTGGATGCTCAGCCTCGATTGTTCAATGGAGTGGAAGTATTGCCAGCAATCCATTTCCTTCAGGAATTATGGAATAATAATATCTATTAAGGTCTCTAAAAAACTCCTCACACTTCACAGAAGGCACTTAAGTGAATGACTATCAGTAAGTAACAAGCGTGAAGTGTTGCGAATGACACTTCACAACACTTCACACGCTTGCTAATTGTTAAGCACTCTTGCAGATAAGCTGGTACATCTGGCCATTGCGACTATGCTGAGAGGCACATCCCATAAAGCGAAGGGCCTGGCCAATCTTCACTTTGGTGGAATGGTTGCTTATCAGTGCAGGGAACTGCCCTTGCAACTCTTCGAACACCTCTTTGCAGAGCATCCAGCGGCCTTCTTCTGTCTCTGAAGGCACGCGGAAGCAGCAGGAGATCATGGTTTCCAGATCATAGCTCTTGAAGAAAGGAAGATTCACCTGCTGAATACGCTCCACTTCATTGTTGCTGAACCAATAGGGCACCTGCTGCTCTCGAAGCTCATAAACCAGTTGGGCATAGAGCTGCGGATAGTCGATAGGCGTCTCATTGTCAATGAACTGGCCATTCGGAATCTGCAGGCATAGATAACGACGACTTCCTGTGACATCACAGAGCGGATGCTCATCGTTGGTAGTCGCAAGGAAGGATGCATAGCGAGGACGGTCTTCCTGACTCTTTCCAAAGATGGGGCGCCCATTCACTTTCACTCTCGAGAGCGTCTGTTTCAGTTTCCCTTGCTGAGAGGCTCCCATATTGGCAAACTCATCAATGTTCACCAGCAGATTATGCGTCAGAGCCATATCACTGTCGAACTTATTCCCGAAATTGATATGATCCAGATAGTATTCACGCAATTCTGGAGGTAGCAGGCGCACGGCAAAGGTGGATTTTCCACACCCTTGCTTACCAATGAGGATAGGGATGCTCTCATTGCCATGAAGCCTGTCGATACCCATCCAATGGGCTACTGCTGAGCGAAGCCATGTGCTGCACCAGGATAGTTGTTCGCTGGTAAGTCCAGGAATGCGCTCGAACAGCTTGGCCACATGGTTCTGCTTATCCCATACGGGCAGATGCTCCAGATAGTAAACCACAGGATTCCATTCTGGGATACTCTCAGAATGTACAATTTGCTGTATGATACCTTGCACAAGATGGCCTCCTATTTCCTCTTTTTTTGCGCGAAGGATGATGGAATTGAGGATTACATCTGTCATGATGGCCCATTGAGCATCTTCTGTTTTCATGGGTTTCATTTCAGTTTTGCCGTTCAATACATTACGACGGAACTCATAGTTTTCACTGAGGAAGCTTTCTGTTTGGAAAACTGCCTCTTGCATGGTTAATTTCTCGTTGCTCATAAAAAATAAATAGTTTTAAAGGTTTAGTTTTGCCTTGCGGCATGTTAATTAATTACATCTTGAGGGCAAGAAGCGTGAAGTGTTGTGAAGTGTGCGCGCAAACACTTCACACTCGTTAGTCCCTGATTCACAATCGATTGAATACCACTTGTGAAGTGTGAGGGAGAAAACAGAGCGTAGCTACTACAACAGCAACTTCTTTCGCCTTCTCAAGATCGGGCGCAAAGATACAACACAAAAATAGCGGTTTACAAATAATTCACCATTTATTATTCAAAAAAAACATTGCTAATTCAAGAAATACATTATGAATCATATTGTATTAAAATACAAAAAGCGCGTTTTCTTGTACTTATTTGACTTGTAATAGGATTGAAGTAAGCAAACTGTGGCTTTAGTTACGGCTAAGTAATGCTTTGCCGTAACCAATCTAATTGCTTGAAGCCAGCGCATGACTATTTCTGTATATTCTCTGGTTTTTGTATAAATATGCATAAAGGGGGGGGGAGAAATAATTGCTACGCACAGAAAAATTTGTTCCTGTGCACAGAAAATATTTTTACCTAACTAGGAAAATAAATTTTGCTAGTTAGAATGTATCAAAGAGAGTTTATGCAAAAATGAAGTAAGGTATTGAATATATATACAGTTATATATAAAGCTCCCAAGTTTTTAGAGGTCTATATCTTGTATCCACTTCAGTTGGATAATAGTTCTTAAAGGATCATTCTACGATAGATAGCCAGAAGAATGCGTCTGATAGGAGTAAGTGCCAACCAGATTCCTACACGGCGTTGCTCTGAAGATGCCCAAGGGTCTATGCTCTTCCCATTGCGGAAGATTACCTCCACTTTGCCAGCGATGTCTTTGGGTCGGCAAAACTCCATGCCTCGCAGGTTGCCATCACCCATCAGCGTGATGCGGGTAGGCTCTATACGCTTGATGCGATGCAGCACATAATGGCCCTCGTCTATCTCAGCCAAAGCGATGTCTCGTTCCTTCAAGTGCGAAGGTTTTACCAGCCTGACACTGTCACGATCTCCCACGATGAAGGGCAGCATACTCACCCCCTTTACCTTGATAGTGACTCTGTGACCTTCGGCTATCATCTTGCGGACTTCGCCAAGCATCACATCATTGGGTACGATGCGTTTATCTGTTGCTTCCATCGGCATTCTTAAAGGCGTTGAAACTCATGCGAGCAGCGGCTTCCTCGGGTCGGTTCTTCAGGCTGAACACAGGCACTGCGCTGATAACCTTGTTCAAAGTGGCATTCACAGCATCGGCACATTGCTTCTCCCATCGCATGTTAGAGACGGTGGGGAGCAAGGCTGCATAGGCTTGAAGTGTAGAGAGGCGAGTGATTTCATTCACAGGTGCCTGCCACAGACGCAGAAAACCTCCCACTGGCACTTGGTCGTTCTTGTAGCAAGGTGTCTTCCCGCTCCAGGGGGTGCCAAACACCCACGGACGGCCGTCTATCAGTCGCACGGCAGGGTTATCGTCGTTCAGCAGTTCGCTGCCTTCTATGTACTTCAGCCACAGTTGGCTGTGAGTACTCTTGCCCGTGCCACTCTTCCCTAAGAACATATAGCCCTTTCCATCGTGTTTGATCACGGATGAGTGGAACAGCAGTGTGTCATAACTGGCGCTACAGAGTGCAAAGAGCAGCATCAATGCGTTGTTCAGCGCAAAGAGCTGGAAGTTCTGACTGCCACGCACTCGACAGGTCAGGTTCTTAAACTCAGAATCGAAGTCCGTACAACTCCACATGTCGGGTTGACGCACGAAGCGGACAGCATAGTGGTACCCCCCCTCATCATCCGTATAGATTTCCGTCATCATGCCTTCGGAGTCATTGTCCAGGATAAGCTTCCAATTCCTATCGCCACAGGCATTCAGTTCCTCACTGCTTTTCACTGCCAGCATGAAGAGAGGTTCTGTCACACTGACGCTGCTGAAAGGTTCATACGCCCCCAGCTTTCCTTCCAACTGAATTCCTTCATGCAGTTCAAAGCCGAAGGTCAGTCCTGCTACTCTATAGTAAATATGCTGTTTCATAACTGCAAAGATAATGCTTTTTTGTGAGAAATAAATATTTATTTTTAACTTTGCCATCAAATAACTGAAACATTATGAAACTGAGAAAAGGATTTGCTTTACGAGAGATAGGGACCGACCATGTAGTGGTGCCTGAAGGGATTGAGGTTATCGACTTCAATAAGTTGATCAGTCTGAACGGCAGTGCCAAATATCTGTGGGAGTCTCTGCAGGATAAGGACTTCACGGTGGATGAGGTGGCAGATTTGCTCACAGCTAAGTATGAGGTGGCTGCAGAAACCGCCAATGCCGATGCTGCCAAGCTCATCGCAAAGTGGCAGGAAATAGGACTGATAGAAGCATGACCACAGAGCAGGCTTTCTGGACATTGCTGAAGGCGGGGCTTTGGAACAAGGCTCCGCAAGATTTTGATGCTCCCCTCACAGAGGAGCAGTGGAAGGCTTTGATGCAGATGGCCAAGGAGCAAACCTTGATGGGGGTGCTCTACGATGGCATGTGCCTATTGCCGACAGACTTGCAGCCCCCACAGGCGCTGCGTATGACGTGGTTCTGGAGCGTGAACAAGATAGAACAGACCAACAGGCTGATAAACCGTGTGTTGGTGCAGTTCCTTGAGAAACTGGAGGCAGAAGGCATCCGTCCGCTGCTACTGAAGGGACAATACCATGCGACGTTGTATCCGCAGCCGCTGCATCGTCAGTGTGGTGATATCGACCTATTCATCGGAAGGAAAGACTATCCGAAGGCTTGCACACTGGTACGCGAGTGGGGTATGTCGGACGATGAGGATGAGGAGAGCCTGAAGCATCTGCACTGCGACTGGCAGGGAGTAACCATAGAGCTGCACCGTGTGGCAGCCATCGTGCCTTGGCCATCGAAACAGCGCTATTTCCTGCAGTGGAGCGAGGAGGTGTTGCAGACATCCGAAGAGACGTTTACCCCCACCACGGAGGAGAAGGCGGTACGTGTCTCTACCACCGTGTTCAATGCGTTCTTTGTCTTCTACCACATGTATCATCACTTCCTGAACGGAGGCGTGGGGTTGCGTCAGCTGTGCGACTGTGCCCGGATGCTGCATGTGTATCAGGGACGTCTGGATTTGGATGAGCTGCAGGAGCGCTTGAAGAAGTTGGGGTTGATGCATCCGTGGCGGGTGTTTGGCACCCTGCAGGTGAGGAAGTTGGGACTTCCTCAGGAGGAGTTACCCTTCTGGCAGCCCGATGAGAAGAAGGCAGAGAAAGTGTTGGCCGTGATAGAGCGAGAAGGCAACTTCGGACGCTATTCTGGGAAGAAGAAACCAGATACGGGCTTCTTCCTGTGGCTGAAGCTGAAGCGCTTCCTGTTCAACTCGGCACGCTATCCCATGGTGATGCGCCTTTTCCCCAAAGATACGCTGCAGAGCTATGGCTTCTTCATCATTGACAGAGGAAAACTATTTATAGATCAATTGAGGAAAAGATGATACGGAGGTTGCAGAACTGGCTTTGGCTGGCATCGACGGGCATTCGTGGCAAGTTGGTGCTCAATGCGCTGTGTGGACTGCTCTACATAGCTGCCAGTCTGTCGTTTGTCTATTTCAGCAAGGCTGCCATTGATTTAGTGACACGTGGTATGGTGACCTCCCGTAGCACCATTTATCTGTATGGAGTGATCCTATTGCTGCTTTTCCTCTCAGAAATGGGACTGAATCTATTGATGAGTTGGTTGGAAAATCAGACGGAAGTGACACAAAAGAATTATCTGCGCCACAGGATCTACAGCCACCTGATGCATGTGGATTGGGAGCATTGGGAGCGATTCCACAGCGGCGATGTGCTGAACCGCCTAGAAGAAGACGTGCGTGTGGTGGCAGAAACCATCTGTAAGTCGGTGCCACAACTCTTTACTACCAGTGTACAGATCTTAGCTGCCTTTATTTTCCTCTATTACATGAATCCCATTCTGGCATGGAGCGTCATCTTCATCATGCCATTCTTCTTGGTAGTGAGTAAGCTGTATTTCAGGAAAATGCGAAAACTGACGAAGGACATCCGCTCTACCGACAGTGCCGTGCAGAGCGTGATGCAGGAGAGTCTGCAGCACCACATGCTGATACAGAGCATGGAGCAGCACGATGCCTTTGTGGACAGGCTGAACACCTTGCAGACCTCACTCTATGGACAGACCATGCATCGCACGCGCTTCAACCTGTTCTCACGTGCCATGGTGACTTTAGGCTTCATCTTGGGCTACATGACGGCCTTCATGTGGGGTATCATAGGTTTGCAAGACGGCGTGATTACCTTTGGTACGATGACGGCCTTTCTGCAACTGGTAAATCGCATTCAGCGCCCTACAGTGGACTTGACACGACTGATTCCCGACTTTGTGCATGCCTCTGCCTCCATCGACCGTATCGAGGAGCTGGAAGCATTGCCTGGCGAGCCTGTGGGAGAGTCGAAATTATTGCAGGGAGTGGCTGGCATCAGCATCAGTCATCTTACCTTCCGTTACCAGACAGGAGAGAGGGATATTTACCACGACTTCAGTCACGACTTCAAGCCAGGCAGTCGCACGGCCATCGTGGGAGAAACGGGTGCCGGAAAGAGCACCTTGATCAAGCTGATACTCTCCTTGCTTCAGCCAACGGCTGGTGAGATCTTCTTATATAACAAGGCTGAACGTGTACCGATGGCTCCAGAATTGCGAGGAAACTTGGTGTATGTGCCCCAAGGCAACAGCCTGCTGAGCGGTACCATTCGCAGCAACCTGCTTTTAGGCAATGCCGATGCCACCGAGGAGCAGATGTGGGAGGCGCTGCATACGGCAGCAGCCGATTTCGTAAGCGACCTCCCATTGAAATTGGATGCCCATTGCGGTGAGTGGGGCGACGGTCTCAGTGAAGGACAGGCACAGCGCATCGCCGTGGCTCGTGGTCTGCTGCGTCCAGGCAGCATCCTGTTGCTCGATGAGTTCAGCGCCTCACTGGATAAAGAAACAGAGCGCATGCTTATAGAAAGACTGATGCGCTCTGCTACTGATAAGACCATGATATTCATCACTCACAGGGAGATGATCCTGAAGTATTGTGATGAGGTGATCAGACTATAAGCTTTGCCATTCTGCTTCGAATTCTTGTTTTTGTAGAAAAAACGGCAATACATTCTCTTTTATCAGTCCTTTTTTGTATGTTTGCAAGTGAAAACCAAAAATTTAAGATTATGAAGAAAACACTTCTTATGCTGGCTATGCTGGTAACTGCTATCTTGGTGGGTGCTCAGACCCCAGAACTGCTGAGTAGGCAAAGGGCATTGGTACGCCTGAATCAGCATCAACCTACCTCCTTATTCCTGTAGAGGGGTCACTTATATTGGTCGTGAGGCCTTTTGGGCCAATCATAATTTAACTGAGATAGTTTTCCCAGAAGGTATTTCTACTATTCAATATTGTTCTTTTGCACGATGTGAGTTATTATCTGAAATTATTATCCCAAATAATGTTACAACTATAGAAGATTATGCTTTTCACAATGGAGAAAAGCCTACTACGAATCTTAAATCAATTATTATTGGTAACGGAGTAGTGCAAATTAGCCCCATTGCTTTCGCCCGGAATTTTGATCTGGAGAGTATTACGATCTATGCAACAAATCCACCCGTACTGGGTTATAATAATGGTGAACATTCCTCTGCTGGAAACTACCCACTCTATGAAATAAGTGAGTGTCCTATTTATGTCCCAGCAGGAAGTGTTGAGACCTATAAGGCCGCTGATGGGTGGAAAGAAATGGCAGATAGAATTTATGCTATCACTATGAACACTGGTGGCGGCACAACGGATTAAAAAATGATTAATTAGGTAATATAATATTATGAAGACAACTCGAAGCTTAATTCTTTTGTCTTTTTGTGCAGGCATCACAGCTTGTACTAATGACACGTTTGTAGAAGAGCCTTCTGTAGTGGAGGCTGGAAATAATGCCACTTCCCATTTTATCATACTGGGGAGTGTGAGATAAGGTAAGTGCCAAAGAATAAGAGAAACAATTATTTTCTTTATTCAAAGATATTCTATATATTTGCAAAACTATAATTCATCTAATTATAAAAACTAAAACCATGGATTTAGGAAAACTGTTATTAAAGAAGATTGTGAATGTTGCCAAGGAGTATATTGATTCTAAGAATGATACTACACCTACGCAACAGGTTCGACCAGCACAGCGTCCTGCTTCTCCGATTGTGGAAAGAGAAAGGACTGACGTTGAATGGAATGCTTATTTCAAGGAAATCTTATTGAGCGAATTTCCGTCGTACACGATATTAGAAAACGTACCTGTAACCAATTTGGCAGGATTCGTTAGCGACGAGTTCAAACTCTATAAGACACGCCCATTGCAGGTCTATAAAGCCGAATGGGGTAAGCCCTACACGTTCGTTCTCGAAAAAGATGGCAAAGCCATCGCTACGGTTATGCTTGGCAATGGTCATAGTCACGACAGTAATGTGAAGTACCTTATCGCAAGGATGTATGCCAAGAAACTGGGTCTTCCCTATATTAACTTCTATACACAGATGGAAAACGAAAGAAGTTATGTGATAGGGCGTATTCGTAAATTCTTGAACTAAGAAACAGAAAAAGGGGATGCAGCATGACTGCGCCTGCAAAGGAGGCAGCCATACCCATATTAATGTTTTGCAGGCAACAGGGTAGGGTATCCTCACGTGATCCGTAAATTTACGGATTCAAAACCATTCCCCTTTTTCTTTTTATATTATTATGGAAAGTATCTTAACCCAACTTACTCAACAAGAAACTTGGGAAGCGTTTCTCGCCTATCGATTGCTTAAAAGCCGTTTCACTTGGCATGAGTTTGACGAGGCTGACAGCTATGTTGAGCAGAAAGAATACCTCCCTCTTGCGCAAAAGATCGTCCAAGGCGAAAGCCTTAGTATTCCCCAAAAGAAGACTATTAACAAGATGGGGACGGGTAAGAAACGAGTGGTTTACAGTTTTGCCCCTAATGAGATGATGATTCTCAAACTTATTGCCTTCAAGCTATATGACTACGATACGTTTTTTGCCCCCAATTGTTACGCGTTCCGTCGTGGCATAAAAGCGAGTGATGCCTTTTTTCATATCAAACGAGCCCTCGGAGGGCGGAAAATGTGGGCATACAAATTGGATATCCACGACTATTTCAATTCCATCTCCATAGATATTTTGTTGCCGATGTTGGCAGAGATGATGGCGGACGACACGCTTTTGTTCCGTTTCTTCGAAAACATGTTGACTGATAGCCGAGTGGTTTACAACGGTGAAACCATCTATGAACATCATGGCGTGATGGCAGGTACTCCTACATCACCTTTTTTGGCCAATGTGTATTTGAAAGAAGTGGATAGGTATTTTCATGAAGCCCATGTCATCTATGCTCGCTATTCTGACGATATCATCATGTTTGCCCCAGACTTTAAAACACTTGAGGCATATAAAAATAAGATGATGGAATTTCTCAATCAATACCGACTTGAAATAAACCTCAACAAGGTAAGAATTTATACACCTGACGAAGCCTTTGAGTTTTTGGGATTCAAGTGCAACGGCCATGATATAGATATATCGGAAGCTGCCAAAAAGAAGATGAAAGGAAAAATCAAGCGAGCAACCAAGTCGTTGATGCGTTGGAGCAAAAAGAAGAATTTGGAACCCGAAAAAGCAATGAAAGGTCTTGTCAATTATTTTAACCGTGTTTTTTTTGAGAATGGTGATGCCGAAGCGCTTACATGGTCTAGATGGTTTTTCCCGGTCATCAATAATACTGCTGGGCTGAAAGAGATTGATCACTACCTTCAACAGAACATCCGTTTCTTGAGCACTGGAAGACACAGCAAGATTAATTACAAAACTGATTATTCAAAACTTAAACTATTGGGGTACAGGAGTCTAGTGAATGAGTACTATAATTACGTTAAATCGCGTAATTCTTCTCGCTTTGTTGATTGTGCTGACGAAATGGTCTTGGGGTAGGGAAATGAAATAAATATATTTCTCTAGTTAGAAATAATATTTTCGCTAGTTAGAAAGATAAATAATTACTTCTACGCACAAAAAAAACTTACCTTAGTTGTAGGAGAAAAAAATACACTTATGCAATTTTCATCTAATTTCTGCATAAATATGCAGATAGGAAATACGTCATTTCACGAAAAAATAATCTCATAGCTTTTATCTGTTTTTATTTTGCTGTTTATTGAGAAAGATTTTGTATATTTGCGCCTTAATAATGAACTTATGTCGAGAAACGGCATGAGAATGTGCAAATAATACATAACCAAAATGAGATATGAGCAAGAAATTTGCTGAATATAAAGGACTGAATCTTACTGAAGTTAACAATAAGGTGCTGGCAGATTGGCAGAAGAACGATGTGTTCCATAAGTCGATCGACGAGCGCGAAGGTTGTCCGCAGTTTGTGTTCTATGAGGGACCTCCATCTGCCAATGGACATCCGGGCATTCATCATGTGCTGGCACGTAGCATCAAGGATACCTTCAACCGCTACAAGACCATGAAGGGCTTCCAGGTGAAGCGCAAAGCTGGTTGGGATACACACGGACTGCCTGTGGAGCTTGGCGTGGAGAAGGAACTAGGTATCACGAAGAAGGATATCGACAATAAGGAGAGCGAGAAGTATATCTCCGTGGAGGATTACAACCTCCGTTGTCGCGAAAACGTGATGAAATTCACTGCCGAGTGGCGTGATTTGACAGAACGTATGGGTTACTTCGTGGATTTGGACAATCCTTATATCACTTACGACAATAAGTACATCGAGACTTTGTGGTGGTTGCTTCGTCAGCTTTACGACAAGGGATTGCTCTATAAGGGCTATACCATTCAGCCTTATTCTCCAGGTGCAGGTACTGGTCTTTCCAGTCATGAATTGAACCAACCTGGTTGTTATCGTGATGTGAAGGATACCACGGTAACCGCTCTTTTCGAGGCTCTCAATCCAAAAGAGGAGTGGACCAAGTGGGGCAAGCCTTACTTCGTGGCTTGGACAACGACCCCTTGGACATTACCATCTAATACAGCGCTTTGCGTTGGTCCTAAGATCAAATATGTGGCCGTTCAGACTTACAATATCTACAACGACGAGCCTATCACCATCGTGATGGCAGAAGCTCTGGTGAATGCTTATCTGAAACCAGAGGGTAAGGATCTGCCATTGGAGGATTATAAGCATGGCGACAAGGTGGTGCCTTACCACATCGTTGGTGAATATATGGGACCAGAATTGGTGGGCATGAAGTACAAGCAACTGATGCCTTGGGTGAAACCTTCACAGAAACTGGATGGCAATGCGCCTGATTTCGTGAAACAATATGCTGCAGCTCATCCTGAAAAAGTATTCGTAGGTGAGAATGGCAAGGACCGTTTCGTGGAGATGGAGGAATGCGCCTTCCGCGTAATCCCTGGCGACTATGTGACGACAGATGATGGTTCTGGTATCGTACACATTGCGCCTACTTTCGGTGCTGATGATGCCAAGGTAGCCAAAGATGCTGAAGTGCCTGCGCTCTTCCTTATTAATAAGAAAGGTGAGACTCGTCCGATGGTAGACTTACAGGGTAAGTACTACGTGATGGAGGAACTTGACGATAACTTCGTGAAGACTTGTGTGAATGTAGAGGGCTATAGCCGTCATGCAGGTGACTATGTGAAGAACGCTTACGCCCCT
>JAEEGF011796349.1_pt1 | contig 14051 bp, 8 predicted proteins | sample 9134171 | NCBI WGS metagenome assembly JAEEGF01 (sample SAMN16246542, study PRJNA631951) | gut metagenome | biome: gut microbiome; feature: rumen; material: AP-attached | host: Bos | place: Iran: Karaj | collected 2018-10
CGTAGATGTGCGCTAACTGGCGCCATAATTCGTTGTAAGTCATACTGCAAAGGTACGAAAAAGTAAAAAGGTAAAAAAGTAAAAAGATAAAAAAATAATGAGCGAAGACGAAAAATACATGCGCCGCTGCTTGCAGTTAGCAGCCAATGGCATTCAGGGTGCCCGACCGAATCCTATGGTGGGTGCTGTGATAAGCCTCCCCCCAGCCCCCTCCAAAGGGAGGGGGAGTTGGAGGATTCTTGGCGAGGGCTATCATGTGCGTTGTGGCGAAGGCCATGCCGAGGTCAATGCCTTTGCCTCGGTACGTCCGGAGGATGAGGCTCTGCTAAAAGACGCTACAATCTACGTGTCACTGGAACCCTGTTCACACTATGGCAAGACGCCGCCGTGTGCCGACCTTATTATTAAGAAAGGTGTGCGTCGTGTCGTCGTAGGCTGCATTGACCCTTTTGCCGAGGTGCAGGGCAGGGGCATCAAGAAGTTGAAGGATGCTGGCATCGAGGTCACCGTGGGTGTGCTGGAGAAAGAGTGCCAATGGCTGAACCGCCGCTTCTTCACCTACCACAGCAAGCACCGTCCGTACATCATCCTAAAGTGGGCACAGACAGCCAACGGCTTTATCGATGACCACGGCCAAGCCTTGCAAATATCGAATGAACAGACTCAGATGCTCAGTCACCAGTTGCGCGCCGAGGAAGATGCCATTCTCGTCGGCCATACCACTGACATCCGTGAACACCCTCAGTTGACCGTACGCCATTGGCACGGTCCCAATCCCAAGCGCATCGTCCTGACGCACGATCGTCCGTTGCCGCAACTGATGGACGACCTCTACCAGCATGGCATCCAGTCGCTCATCGTCGAAGGCGGCCGGCAGACCCATGAGTCGTTTATGACTGCTGGTCTCTGGGATGAGATTCGCGTGGAGACGGCTCCCGTCACCGTCACTGACGGCACCCACGCTCCCCAGCTGCCTACAGAGATCAGCCTGTTATCGGCTGAGGTCTATGGTGACAATCAAATAATGAGGTATATCAAAACCAAGGAATAAAAAGCCCCTCCTTTTTGGGAGGGGGTGGGGGTAGGCTCTACTTCCTGCCGAAGTCGGCGGGGACTTCGCCCCATTTCTTCGTTTCCCACTTGATGATGGGGTTACGCCAGGTGTGGGTCTGCAACCACCGTTCAGCACGAAGGATAATCTGATAGAGCGGCTCCGTCTCAGGTGTCCGCTCTAATTTTGTTTTGCACTTGCGCTTGTTGACCCACAGAATGGCATTGTAGGAGTCGCTGTAAATGGTCTTGTCGTGTAAGCCCTGCTGTTGCATAAGAGCCAGCGCATGGACGATAGCCAAAAACTCTCCGATGTTGTTGGTACCCTTCATGGGGCCGAAGTGGAACACGCGGTAGCCCGTTGCCAGGTCGATGGCCTGATACTCCATTGGCCCGGGATTGCCGCTACAGGCAGCATCAACCGCCCAGGCGTCTGCCTTTACTTCAAGGGGCAAAGGCAGTACGGTGTCGTGACGATAATCAGGAGGGTTTACCATACTCTTTTAAGGTTTGTTGGGGCAAAACCGCAACAGACACTACATGCGCTCCGGAACCTCAATGCCGAGGAGTGCCATACCGTTCTTGATGATTTTGGCAACGTTGCGAGCCAACACCAGACGCATGGCCTTGATGTTCTCGTCAGGCTCGTTGAGGATGCTGTAGTCGTGGTAGAACTGGTTGAACACCTTGGTCAGTTCGTAGCAGTAGTTGGCAATGCCAGAGGGCGAATAGTCCTTGCCGGCCTGTTCGACGGCAGCACCATACTCGCTGAGCTTTTGGATGAGCTCTATCTCCTTCTCATTAAGGGCGGTAGCCAATTTTTCACTTTTCACTAATCCCTTTTCACTTTTCCGAAGGATGCTGCGGATGCGGGCATAGGTGTACTGTATGAAGGGACCGGTATTGCCGTTGAAGTCAATGCTTTCTTCAGGATTGAAGAGCATGTTCTTGCGCGCATCAACCTTCAGGATGAAGTACTTCAGGGCACCCATGCCCACGATGCGGGCAATTTCGTTGCGTTCCTCTTCGCTCATGTCGTCGAACTTACCCAGTTCCATAGAGGTCTTCAGGGCGTCTTCGACCATCAGTGCCATCAGGTCGTCGGCATCGACAACGGTACCCTCGCGGCTCTTCATCTTGCCGTTGGGCAGTTCAACCATGCCGTAGGAGAAGTGAACCAACTCCTTGCCCCACTTGAAACCGAGGCGGTCCAGCAGGATGCTGAGTACCTGGAAGTGGTAGTTCTGCTCGTTGCCCACCACGTATATCATCTTGTCGATAGGATAGTCCTGGAAACGCATCTCGGCGGTACCGATGTCCTGTGTCATATAGACGCTGGTGCCGTCGGAGCGCAACAGCAGCTTCTGGTCCAGTCCTTCGTTGGTGAGGTCGGCCCACACGCTGCCGTCCTCGTGGCGCTCGAAGAGGCCCTTGGCCAGTCCTTCCTCCACCTTGGCCTTGCCTTTCAGGTAGGTCTGCGACTCGTAATAAATCTTATCGAACGAGACACCCATCTTCTTGTAGGTCTCGTCAAAGCCGGCATAGACCCACGAGTTCATCTTCTCCCACAAGGCGCGTACCTCAGGGTCGTTCTGCTCCCACTTCACCAGCATGGCGTGAGCCTCCTTGATGAGCGGAGCTTCCTGCTTGGCTTTCTCTTCGTCCATGCCTTGGGCGACGAGTTCCTTGATTTCCTCGCGATAATGCTTGTCGAAGAGCACGTAATAGTCGCCGATGAGGTGGTCGCCCTTCTTGCCAGAGCTTTCGGGGGTTTCGCCGTTGCCCCACTTCTGCCACGCCAGCATCGACTTGCAGATGTGGATGCCACGGTCGTTAACGATGTTGGTCTTCACCACGCGGTTGCCGTTGGCCTGCATAATCTGTGCCAGCGACCATCCTAACAGGTTGTTGCGCACATGGCCAAGGTGCAGGGGCTTGTTGGTGTTGGGTGACGAGTATTCAATCATTACAAGGGGTGAACTTTCGTGTGCCTGACGTTCACCATAGTGAGCCTCCTGGTCGATGTCGGCCAGCAGCTGCAGCCAGGCTGCGTCTGCTATGCTGAGATTCAGGAATCCCTTCACTACGTTAAACTTGCTGATGGCTTCGCAGTGATCGACCAGATACTGGCCAATCTCCTGAGCTGTCTGCTCCGGACTCTTCTTGGCAGCCTTGGCCTCCGGCCGAGCCTGCTCACGCTCAGCAGAGTCCAAGCGAGCTTGGCTCTGCATTCGCTCATTAGCAGCCTTCACAAATGGGAATACCACCAGCGTCAGGTTACCTTCAAACTCGCTGCGCGTCTTCTGCAGCTGCAGCATCTTTTCGCTTGCCTCCATGCCGTAGAGCGCCTTCACGGCCTCGCCAGCGGCTTGACTTATCAGTGTCTCAATATTCATATCTTTGGAATTTTGGGTGCAAAGGTACGAAATAAATTGAAAATTGAAAATTGAAAATTGAAAATAATGCTACCGCCGTGAAAAAGAATTATGCATTATTACGCATGATCTGCCTCCATTTGAAGTATCCCATGATTGCAATGACGACATAGAGGGCATAGAGTGAGGCCTTGAAAGGGATGTCCTTATAGAAATAGAGGACGCTGGTGACGACATCGACGGCAATCCAGATGAACCACTGTTCCAGGTATTTGTGCGCCAAAGCCCAAATACCTACAATGCTCAGAGCTGTCGTAAACGAGTCAGCCAAGGGTACGTTCGAGTTAGTGAATGTCACCAATAGCCAGTAGATGGTAGCCCAGACGACGGCAATGATGGCCAGCCAAGGGAGGACGAGGCTGCGGGGAAAGTGGGTGATAGGCAAAGCCTCTTTTGAGGCTGTGCCATGAATCCACTTCCAATAGCCGTACACCGTCATCGCCAGATAATAGAACTCCATGCCGCAGTCGGCATAGAGCCCTTTCTGGTAATACAGTACGATGCCCAAGGCTTGCATGAGGAATCCTGCAAGCCACATCCATACGCTGGCCTTGTATTCCAGGATAATATACGCCAGTCCGAGGACAGTCGTTACAATGTCAAGCCAATGTGCAGATAAGAATTCCAACATAATGCGGTAGCAAATTATTCACTTTTCACTTTTCCCTTAAAACCGAAGCGTCACATTGCCCATCATCGTGAAGCCTGCCATGGGGATGAAACCTATTTGGTAATAGCGGTTGTCATTGGGATGGGTGTCGCTGAGGATGGCTGAATAGACCCAGCCGCTGGCCGCATAGCGACGATTGAAGATGTTGTTCATGTTCAGTCCGAAGACTATCTCCTTCATCACTTTCTTGGGTTTCAGCGTATAGCTGATATTGGTGTTTGACACACTATAGGAAGGTAGCGAGCGGTCCTTGCACTCCGTGTTGTCAAGATACTGGCGCGAGACAAAGTTGGTGTGCCATACTGCCTGCCAGCCTTTATAATGGAAGTTCACAAAGCCGTTGAGAATGGTTGAGGGACTGAAAGCCAGCGTTGAGTTGTCGTAGTGGATAGTGGTATAGTCGCCCCAGTCCACCTGTACTTTCTCGTCGAAATCCTTGATGGCATTCTTGCTCAATGCGGCATTGCCCTCAATGGCGAGCCATTGGGTCACATCAACGCCAGCCTGCAACTCTACGCCTAAGCGGTAGGAGTCCTTGATGTTGGTGGTCAGGTTTTCGCCGATGTCCGTTACCTCTCCCGTCTGTACAAACTGGTCGGTGTAGTTCATGAAGTAGCCGTTGATGCCCAAGCGCCATTTGTCGGCATTCAGCGTGTACCCTAACTCGTAGTCGGTCAGTTTCTCGGCTTTGGGGGCAGGGTACGTGAAGTTGTCGGTGAAGTTGTTGCGCTCTGGCTCACGATGGCTGATGGCTATAGAGCCATAAGCACGGTGGGGACCGCTCTGCCATGAGATGCCTGCCTTGGGGTTCAGGAAGTCGTACTTCTTATTGATGTCGAGCATGTGCTTTTGGGGCATGCCGTTGGCGTCGGCATAGTACTTGTCGTTGTAACCATCGGTCTTGAAGCCTACATGACGATATTGCGCGTCAGCAAACACGTCCCACTGCTCACTGATGTGGTAGGCGGCCTTGACGAAGGCGCTGCCGTCCAGCTTGTGGGCTGGCGAATCGTAATAGCGGTACTTGCCTTCCGTCTGTATCTTCTGGCTCAGCGCCTCCTCCGACGAGTAGGTCAGATAGCCGAAGTGCCTGCCGTCGTAGTTTTGCAATGACAATCCGCCTACAACGTCCCATGCGTCATTCTTGTAGTTGATGTTCCACACAAGTCCGTAAGTGTGCTGGGTTAGCCCCTTCTGACGGACGAAGTCAAACTTCTTCTCCTTGCCTTTGGCGTTTAAGATGGGGGTGAGTCCGTACTTCGACAGCTTGTTCTGGTAGCGGAATTCGTCGTAGTAGCCATAGCCGTAGGTGTAGTGCAGCGACGCTGAGGTGCTCCACAGGTCGTTGATTTTCCACGAAGCCGACAGAATGTTATGGTTCTGCCAGAAGTTATCCGTTGTCCTGTCCCACAAACTGCCATCGGCCATCTTGTAACGCTCTGTCTGATAGGTGCCGTCTGCATTCTGCACAAAGAGACCTGTATTCTCGTCAGTCACCAGCCGTTCATACAGATTGTTGAACTTACCTAACCCGACGTTCCACATGTCCTTATATCCATGGATGCCTGTTGCAGTGGTGTAGGTCCATGAGCCGTCGTCATAGCAACCATCCATCAGGCTGAGGTCGTTATCACCAGCCACGACGCCGTTCCAGGCCTGACCCGTGCGTTCGAAGTTGCCGATGTTCTTGTATCGGATGACAAAATCGTCCGACGCGATGTAGGTGATGCCACCATAGTAGGAGCCCGAACGAGCCTTGGTGCCATGCAGATAGCCGTCGGTGGTTGTCTGATGATAGGCACCGTCGATAATCAGGTGATTCCACAGCAGACCCGTGGAGAACTTTCCCCCCCAGTTCCATGTGTTGAACGAACCGTATGAGCCTGAAATCTCAAGCGATGGCGTCTGTAAGGGTGTGGCACTTGAGAGCGCTACCGTACCACCGAAGGCACCGTCGCCGTTGGTTGATGTACCCACGCCACGCTGAATCTGCACGCTGCCCAGTAAGGAGGCATATGAATTCATGTTTGCCCAGAATACACACTGGTCTTCGGGAGAATTGAGGGGTACGCCGTCCAGCGTTACGTTGATACGGGAGTCGCCGGCACCGCGGATGCGCATATAGGTGGTTCCCGTTCCCAGACCGTTTTCGCTCCAGGCAATCACGCCTGGCGTCTGTGAAAACAGGAACGGCAGTTCCTTACCCGTCTTCGAGAAATCGCCCAATACCTTCTTGTTGATGTTGCTGATGGCATACGGCGCATTGCGTTGCGCACGGACACCCTTGACCACGACCTCCTGCAGCTGTTCCACCTGGGTGGAGTCGTACAGCGCCTTCGTGTTTTGGGCATTTGTCTTAGCTACTACGGCCAGCAAGGCCAATAAGACACACTTTTTCATCTTTTTTACCTTATTTATAAATACCTAAAATAAGGGGGAAATCACACTCTATCATCCCTGTATCGGCATTATCCGTATCAGGTACGAGGGTATCATCTCAGCCCACAACCGTGAGCACCCCTTGACAAGCACTTTGCTAAATCGGGGGACAAAGGTAGTGCAAATCGAGCGAAATACCAAAGAAAAATAGTTTTTTCTTTGTATTTCCGAGATGCAGCCTACATAAGAGCGTAGCTCAAAGGTACGAATAAGTGAGCGAAATGCCAAATTTTTTTTTTACTGTCCGCTAAACATTGAAAATCCATCAACAAATTAGGGCTGGCACTTTGAATTGGTGTCAGCCCTTTTGGTTATCTTTGCAGTTGACTATAAAACAAGTATAACCATGGGCAAAGGTACACATTTTTTCGGACAGCCGGTATATGGTCAGCTAATAAAATCGCTTGACCGTGACAAAATCATTGAAATGAGCCGTAAAAACAACGGTGAGAGGTATGTGAAGAGCTTTGACGGTTACACTCATCTGCTAACTATGCTCTTTGCCGTAATTATGCGTTTCGACTCTTTGCGTGAGATTGAAGCAGCAATGATCGCAGAAGTCAGGAAGCTGCATCATATAGGCATAGAGAAGGTTCCCAAGCGCAGCACGCTCTCAGATGCCAATGCCAGGCGGTCTGAAAAGTTCTTCGAGGATGTCTACCGCGACCTGTATGCCCGCAACAAGGACATTCTTTCGTCGGACAGCCGAAGAAACGCCTGTGAGGAGTGGATGAAACGCCTGAGAATTATAGATTCAACGACAATCTCATTGTTCTCCAATGCCATTTTCAAGGGTGTGGGGCGACATCCCAAGACAGGCAAGAAGAAAGGCGGCATAAAGGTCCATTCGGTCATACATGCCAATGAGGGTGTGCCATGTGACGTGCAGTTCACCTCTGCAGCCACCAATGACTCCTTCATGCTGGCCCCGAACCATTATCAGCACGATGATATCCTCGCCATGGACAGGGCCTACATCAACTATGAGAAGTTCGAGGAACTCACTGACAGGAACGTGGTATACGTCACCAAGATGAAGAAGAACCTCAACTATGAGATTCTAGTAGACTGCATGGATATGAACGCAGAGGGTAAGATGGAATACCGCGAGCAGGTTGTGGTATTCCGTAAGGGGGAGATAAACCACATAGCACGCATCATCACATACGTGGACATCAAGAAAGGCAAACAGCCCAAACTCATATCCCTGCTTACAAATGATTTCGACATGTCACTGGAGACTATAGTGGATATTTACCGCAGAAGATGGCAGATAGAGTCGCTCTTCAAGCAGATAAAGCAGAATTTTCCTTTGCGTTACTTCTATGGCGAAAGCGCAAATGCCATCAAAATTCAGATTTGGGTCACGCTCATTGCGAATTTGTTGCTATCACTACTTCAAAGCTCGCTGGAACGCAAATGGAGCTTCTCAGGATTGGCTACGATGGTGAGAATAGTCCTCATGTACTATCTCAACCTGAAAACATTCTTGAACCAACCAGATGCTGACCTTAAAATCATGCTTGAACAGGCTTCTGAAGCACCTCCGAATGATAAAGAACAAGAATGAGGGGGCTTGTCATATGGAATACATATGCCCAACCACTGGTAATAAAGAGGTTGGGCATTGTAGATCTGTGTTTAGCGGACAGTAATAATATATAATAAGGTAAAGATGAAAAGATTTTTATTGATGTTGTCGCTCATAGCTGTGACTATGACGATGATGGCCGTTCCCGCCAAGCGCGGCGTCTGGAAGACGCTGACTCTGGTCAACGGGACGGAAGTGAGGGCGCAGTTGGTAGGTGATGAACACGGTCGTTTCTGGCAGGCCGAGGATGGTACTGCCTATCAGGAGATCGAGGGTTCCGACTGCTATCAGGTTGTCGATGCTCAGAAGGTAATAGCCAAAGCCAATGTCCGTCGGCAACAGGTTCATGCCAAGCGTGCGAAGCGTATGGCTAGCCGACGCGTTGTTATTGGCGAACAGACTCACTATACGGGTCAGAAGAAAGGTCTGGTTATTCTGATGAATTTCAAGGATACTAAATTTAAGAGTGATAACAATCTCGCCAAATATAAGGACATTATGAATAAGGAAGGTTATCATGTCGGTAATTTCAATGGTTCGGTAGCTGACTACTTCAAGGCTCAAAGCGGTGGCGACTTCGAATTGACCTTCGATGTCGTAGGTCCCTTTAATGCCAAGAAAGATGCCTCCTACTACGGCTCAAACGATAGCAACGGTGACGATCTCCACCCTGACGAACTGGTTGTTGAGGCCATTACGGCAGCCGATGATGAGGTTGACTTCCGCGACTATGACTGGGACGGCGATGGCGTAGTGGATCAGGTGTTTGTCCTCTATGCCGGCAAGGGCGAGGCTGACGGTGGCGCCAAATCGACCATCTGGCCCCATATGTATTACCTGTCAATGTCCGATATGGCGAAGACCCTTGACGGTGTGCTTATCGACACATACGCCTGCTCGAACGAGATCATGTCTGACGGTAGTATTGAGGGTATCGGTTGTTTCTGTCACGAGTTCAGCCATTGTATGGGTTTCCCCGATTTCTACGACACCAGCTATAGCGGTTGGTATGGGACGGGCGACTATGACCTGATGTGTGGCGGTTCCTATAATGGTGACACTTTCCAACCTGCTGGTTACACAGCTTACGAGAAGTGGATGGCTGGTTGGCTGGAACCTATTGAGCTGACCGAGGACGTGAAGGTTGAGAACCTGAAAGCCCTCAGCGAAGGTGGCGATGCCTATATCCTTTATAACAGCGGTTATCACAATGAGTATTATATGATAGAGAACCGTCAGAAGATAGGGTGGGATGCCAGTTTGCCAGGTAAAGGATTACAGATTACCCATGTCGACTTCGATTCGGATATCTGGCAGGAAAACAACCCGAACACAAAAGTCACCCAACAGGATGTGAAGGATTATGCAGCGTATGGGATTACAATCCACTTCAACGACCACCAACGTTGTAGTATTATTTGTGCAGACAATAAAGCCAACGACGACACTCCGTCTAACGACCTCTATCCAAACGGCAGCAATAACAGTCTGACAACAACGACAAAGCCCAAGGCTTCGCTTTTCCATGCGAACGCCAAGGGAGAGAAGTTGATGGAGAAGGGTATCACTGAGATTACCCAGAATGCCGACGGCACGATGTCGTTTGTCTATGGAACAATCGGTGAAGACCCGGAAGATCCTGAAGACCCTGAACTTGAGGAGGGCACTTTGTTTTACGAGTCATTTAAACTTTGCAATGACAAGGGTGGTAATGACGGCAGTTGGAACGGTCAGGTTGCCTCCGGTGATTTCCTGTGTGACAATGCAGGTTGGGAGTCTGAGAAAGCCTTTGGTGGTGACAAATGTGCCCGTTTCGGTGCGAGCGGTATACCCGGTGTTGCCACGTCGCCCGCCTTCAAGGTGAATGGCGAGGCTACGCTGACCTTCCGTGCCGGTGCCTGGGATGGTAGAAGCGACGCTACTGTGCTGAACCTCTCAGTATCCAATGGTACTATTTCTACCAAATCGGTGACAATGGAAAAAGCTGCGTTCACGGACTACGAGGCTACCATTACCGCCACGGGTGAGGTGCGTATAACCTTTGCAGCCGAGAAGGGACGCTTCTTCTTGGGCGAGGTGCTAGTGAAGGGTGAAAAGAACGCCACTGGCATCAGCAACGTTAACGGGAACGGGAACGTTAATGGGAACGGCCGCATCTACACCCTTGACGGTCGTTACGTAGGCACTGACTTCACTCGTCTCAGCCACGGCTTCTACCTTGTCAACGGCCACAAGGTCGTGATTAAGTGAGAGAAATGAGAGCTCGCTCACATTTCCGAACGTGAAATAAATTATGAATTGAGGATTGCGAATTCGCAATCCTCAATTCATATCTTATTTTTCCATTAGTCTTTTCAACAGTTCGATGAGCACCCGCCAGATGTCGTCGATGGTGCTCAGTTCCACACGCTCACTGGTGGAGTGGGGCTCGACGATGCGCGGACCGATGCTGGCTATCTCAATGCCGGGGTATTTCTGAACGAAGAAGCCTGCCTCCAGCACGAAGTGCATAGCCACCATACGGGGACGCCAGCCTAACACGTCGTTGAACACGTCGGAAGTTAGGCGCAGGAAGTCAGACTGCTGGTTTTCCGCCCAGGCCGGAGCCGACATCATCAGTTCTGAGGTCGCTCCATATTTGGCAAAGGTCGCTTTGATGTCGTTTGCCAGTGCCTCCATATCGGCATCGATGAAGCTGCGGGTGTGGGTCGATACGAAGATATGGTTGTCTTCAGTACAGATGCGACCGACATTGTTCGATGTCTCTACGGTGTCCTTCATCGTCTCGCTCATCTTCACCACGCCCTGCGGTGTCTGTTCCAGACAGGTCAGCAGTGCCTCAAACGCCTTGCGGTCGATGACCGTATTTTGAGGCTCGCATTTCGTGATGCTGCAGTGGATGCCGGGGTCGTTGGCACCGTACTCCTCGTGCAGCCATTCGTTCATCGTTTCCTGCTGCGACTTGACAAACTCTGCCGCCTCTCCTGAGGGAACGCATACCACGATGTCGGCTTTTGAAGCGATGGAGGCGTTGGCTTCCCCAATGTTGATGCTGGCCACGTCGAAGTCGTATTCATTATAAATGGCAGCGAGGATGGCCCAGGCGGGGATGACGGCACTGCAGCGCCCTTTGTTGATGTCAACGCCCGAATGGCCGCCCAATCCACCTTCAATGCTGATGTGATACCAGCGGTGCTTGCCGCCAGGGGCTGGCTGCCGCTCGATGGGGATGCGGTGGAATTGCAGGGTGGCGCCTGCGGCTCCTGTGGTGATGGTGTCGTAATCCTCGGAGTCGAGGTTGATGACCTTGCGGCCCTTGAGGAAATCAGGCGACAGGTTGGCGGCGCCCGACATGCCGTCTTCTTCGTTGGTGGTGGTAATGACCTCTAACGGACCGTGGGCAATGCGGTCGTCAGCCAGTACGGCCAAAGCCATCGACAGGCCGATGCCGTTGTCGGCCCCCAACGATGTGCCACGGGCTTTCATCCAGCCATCTTCCGTATAGGCTTCGATGGGACTGTTCAGTGGGTCGGCCATACCGACGCACACCATATCCATGTGGTTGAGCAGCACGACGGGCGTCGCCTGTTCGTAGCCAGGGGTCGCTGCCTTACGGATGACAACACAGTTCTGGGCATCGCGCTCGTAGTCGAGATTCAGTCGTCGGGCATAGCTGCAGAGAAAATCAGCCACGCGCTCCTCATGGTGTGAGGGGCGCGGAATGGCATTCAATTGTTTGAAGATGTCGAAAACGGCATTGACGGATGGTGCTTGTGTCATAAGGCTTAGATGTTTGGTGTTTCCCATTTCTTGGTTTCTGTACAGTTCACCTTGATGGTCTGACCGCCGATGGAGAGCACGAAGTCACCCTCCTCCAATACCCATTTGCCGTCATAGCCTACGAAGGCAAGGTCGTTGGCAGGCAGCTGGAAGGTCACGGTCTTCTGTTCACCGGGTTGCAACTCCGTTTTCTGGAAAGCCCGCAGCCGGCGGCTGTCGGGGGTCAGCGAGGCAATGAGGTCACTGCTGTAGAGCAGTACGCTCTCCTTGCCGGCACGGCTTCCCGTGTTTTTTACGTCGATGCTGACTGTCAGTATATCGTCGGCCTTGAAGCTGCTCTTGTTAACCTTGAGGTTGCTGTAGCTATAGGTCGTATAGCTCAGACCATAGCCGAAGGCCCACTGCTGGGTTACCTTGGCGTCGTAGTCGTAGGCTCCGGCCATCGTGCTCACTTGCTCACTGACCTTATAGTCGTAGTTGATGAGCGAATTGATTTCCTTGGGATAGGTGTAGGGCATCTTGGCCGAGAAGTTGGCATCGCCACAGAGCAGGTTGGCGAGTGCATCGGCACCGTAGCTGCTGGGCAGCAGGATGTCGACCACGGCTTTTGCCAGCGGTTCGATGTCAGCCAGCAGGCGCGGACGGCCCTCGTTAAGAATGAGGATGACGGGCTTCCCCGTCTTGGCCAGAGCCTTCACGAGGTTGCGCTGGTTCTCTGACAGCCACAGGTCAGTGAGGTTGCCCGGTGTTTCCGTATAAGAGTTCTCGCCGATGCAGGCTATGATGACGTCTGCCTGGGCAGCAGCGGCTACGGCCTTGTCAATCTGTGGTTCGTTCTCCTCCCAGTATTTTCCTTTTTCATTGTAAGTGACGCCCTGTTCCAATACGATGTTCTCGCTGCCGTACTTGTTGCAAAGAGCCTCGTAGATGGTGTTGTACGGTGCTGCCAGATCTTCGGCATTCGATCCCTGCCAGGTATAGCTCCATCCGCCGTTCAGACAGCGCATCTGGTTGGCATTGGGACCTGTCAGCAAGATGCGGCAGCCCTTGGCTAACGGTAGGATGCCACCCTCGTTCTTCAACAGCACCTCTGACTCTTCGGCAGCTTGCAGGGCTTTGGCAGCAAACTCTGGTGAGCCAAATTTCTCATAGCCCTTGCCACCTGTATTCGGTTTGTCAAAGAGTCCTAAGCGGTATTTTACACGCAGGATGCGGCGCACGGCATCATCGATGCGTGCCTGGCTCACCTTGCCTTCCTCCACCAGTTCCTTGAGCAGGATGCAGAAGTCAACGCTGTAGGGGTCCATCGACATGTCGATACCAGCGTTGATGGCTATGCGGATGGCATCCTTCTTGTCCTTGGCTACCTTCTCACGGCTGAAGAGGTTGTTGATGTCGGCCCAGTCAGTCACCAGCATACCGTCCCACTGCAGGTCTTCTTTCAGCCACTGTGTCAGGAACTCATAGCTGGCATGGACGGGCATGCCATTGATGCTGGCCGAGTTGACCATCATCGTCAGGGCTCCTGCCTCGGCAGCAGCCTTGAAGGGAGCGAAATATTTCTCGCGCAGCATCTGTGGCGACACATAGGCAGGGGTACGGTCCTTGCCTGAGAAGGGAGCGCCGTAGGCCATATAGTGCTTCACCGATGTCGCTACGTGGTACTGGTCGATGTGGTTGGGATCAGAGCCTTGGTAGCCCTTGACGGCTGCTTCCACCATACGGCTGTTGACCACGGCATCCTCGCCGTAGCTCTCCCAGATGCGCGGCCAGCGGGCATCGCGGCCCAGGTCGATGGTAGGGTTATAGACCCAGGGGCAGTTGGCAGTGCGGCTCTCGTATGCCGTCACCTCAGCGCCAATTCTTGCCAACTCGGTATTGAACGAGGCTGCAATATTGATGGGCTGTGGAAATAGCGTACCGCCCTGAACGTAGGTCACGCCGTGGTTGTGGTCGAGACCGTAGATGTCGGGAATGCCGATGTACTTCATCGACAGCTTCTGTATGAGCGGAATCCACTTCTGCCACTGCTCGATACTAGGAGCACGGGTGGCGGGGACATTCAGGATGGACCCAAGCTTCCATT
>JAEEGF011817287.1_pt1 | contig 14051 bp, 15 predicted proteins | sample 9134171 | NCBI WGS metagenome assembly JAEEGF01 (sample SAMN16246542, study PRJNA631951) | gut metagenome | biome: gut microbiome; feature: rumen; material: AP-attached | host: Bos | place: Iran: Karaj | collected 2018-10
AAGGGACAGCAAGGACCAGGCCCAGCAGGAGCTGGAAGCCCTTCAGAACAAGGAGGACGCCCTCCGGGAGGAGCTTAAACAGGTCGAAAGCGACGAATATATAATCGAGCAGGCCAGGTCGGTGCTTCGGATGATATTTAACGGGGAGATACTTTACGTTTTCCGTGGCAGCAAGGACGATCCTCAGGTCCAGACGCCTCCGGATGGAGCAAAACCCTAGTGAGGACGGCGGAAATGACAGAAAAATCATCATCCGGAAAGCTGAAGCTGCGGGAAGCAGTGATCGTAGAGGGCCGTGACGATGTGGCTGCTGTTGAAAGAGCCATCGATGCCCTGATAATACCAACTCACGGCTTTGGCATAACGCAGGAAACTCTTGATATTATAGGGAAAGCCTATCATAATCAGGGAATAGTGATATTTACGGACCCGGACAGGGCAGGAGAGAACATAAGGCGCAGACTCACGGAGCTTTTCCCCTGGGCGAAGCAGGCCTTTCTTCCCAGGGAGCAGGCTGTAAAGTCTGGCGACATAGGCATAGAAAATGCTGCTCCTGAGGACATCAGGGAGGCGCTGCTTTTAGCAAAGGGCCCTGCGGCCAGCGGCTGCTGCTTCGGCGGTATGGGCGGACGTCTGGGCGATGAAGCTTCATCAGAGCTTCCGGCTTCCACGCCTCTTACCATGGAGGATATGGACAGACTGGGGCTTGCGGGCGGAACCGGCGCCATGGAGCGCAGAGCGGCAGTCGGCCGCGTTCTGGGCATAGGAACAGGCAATGCCAAGGCTATGCTGAAAAAGATAAACGGCTTTGGGATCTCCCGAGAAGAGCGGGAGGAAGCCGCAAGGCAGACAGAGTAAAGGGCGGAGCGGTCGCGCAAAGCATAAGTCAGATACAATGAGTAAAAACCACAGGAATAACAATTCGAATCAGATAGGCGGCTACAGGGCAAAAAAGTCTCTGGGGCAGAATTTTCTTGTGGATGAAAGCGTCATCACGGATATAGCGGATGCTGCAGGCATAGATGAAAACACCCTTGCCATCGAGATAGGCCCCGGAATGGGAGCCCTTACGGAGGAGCTGGTGAAAAGAGCCGGCAGGGTGGTGGCCATAGAGCTGGACCAGGAGCTGATCCCCATACTCAGGGCGAAGTTCTTCAGCAGTCCCAATCTGGAAATAATAAACGAAGATGTGCTGCAGGTGGATATGGCTTCTCTGATAGCCTCCAGGGCCTCAGAAATGCCCCTCCCGCAGCCGAAAGTATGCATACTGGGGAATTTACCCTACTATATAACAACGCCCATAATCATGGGCCTGCTGGAGGCCCATCTTCCTGCGGACAGCATCACGGTGATGGTGCAGAAGGAGGTGGCGGACCGCATGGCCTCGGGTCCCGGGGGCAGGGACTACGGCGTGCTGAGCCTGTCAGTCGCCTACTACTCCCGCTGCGAATTCGTGCGGGATGTAGGCCCCGAGGGCTTCAGGCCCCAGCCAAAGGTGGATTCTGCGGTGGTAAAGCTCAGCCTTCTTAAGGAACCCCCTGTGGCAGTCCGCTCAAAGGATCTGCTCTTTAAGACCATCAAGGCGGGCTTTGGTCAGAGGCGCAAGACCCTGGCCAACTCACTGGAGGGAGGAGGTCTTCCCAGAGATTCCATCTCTACGGCGCTGAGGGCGGCGGAAATAGACCCAAAAAGAAGGGCGGAGACCCTGAGCCTGGAGGAATTTGCAAGGCTCTCGGACGCGCTCATGGACGCAGGGGCGGTCTAAGCCCCGGCCGCAGACAGGCGGCATCACCAAGTAACGATAATTCTGGGCCGTTCGGCCTTTTAGGAGGAAATCATGTTAGATATCAGATTTGTCAGGAATAACCCCGACATAGTAAAAGAAAACATTAAAAAGAAGTTCCAGGATGAAAAGCTGCCCCTGGTGGACGAGATAATCGCCATGGACGAGGAGGTCCGTGCGGCCAAGACCCGCGGCGATGAGCTCAGAGCCAGCAGAAACAGCCTCTCCAAGCAGATCGGCGGCCTCATGAAGGAGGGCCGGAAGGCTGAAGCCGAGGAGGTCAAGAAGCAGGTAGCCGAGATGGCAGACGAGCTGGCGGCACTGGAGGAGAAGGAAGAAAAGCTGGGTGAGGAGATAAAGACCCGCATGATGGTCATACCCCAGATCATCGATCCTTCCGTACCCATCGGCCCCGACGACAGCCACAACGTGGAGATCGAAAAGTTCGGCGAGCCCGTGGTCCCCGAGTGGGAGGTCCCCTACCATGTGGACATCATGGAGAGCTTCAACGGCATAGATCTGGACAGCGCCCGCCGCACCTCCGGCAACGGCTTCTATTATCTTAAGGGCGACATCGCAAGGCTCCACAGCTCCATTCTGTCCTACGCCAGAGACTTTATGATCAACCGCGGCTTTGAATATTACATCCCGCCCTACATGATCCACGGCGATGTGGTGAAGGGCGTCATGAGCTTCGCGGAGATGGAGAACATGATGTATAAGATCGAGGGCGAGGACCTGTACCTGATCGGTACCTCCGAGCACTCCATGATAGGCAAGTTCATCGGCCAGCTGCTGGACAAGTCCGAGCTGCCCCAGACCCTCACCAGCTTCAGCCCCTGCTTCCGCAAGGAGGTCGGTGCCCACGGCATAGAGGAGCGCGGCGTGTACCGCATCCACCAGTTCGAAAAGCAGGAGATGGTGGTGGTCTGCGAGCCCGAGGATTCCCCCATGTGGTTCGATAAGCTCTGGCAGAACACCGTGGACTTCTTCAGGACCCTGGACATCCCCGTAAGGACCCTGGAGTGCTGCTCCGGAGACCTGGCAGATCTTAAGGTCAAGTCCCTGGATGTGGAGGCCTGGAGCCCCAGACAGCAGAAGTACTTCGAGGTTGGCAGCTGCTCCAACCTGGGCGACGCTCAGGCAAGGCGCCTTGGCATCCGCGTCAAGGACAAGGAGAAGGGCAACTATATCCCCCACACCCTGAACAACACCTGCGTGGCGCCTCCGAGAATGCTCATCGCCTTCCTGGAAAACAACCTTAAGGCCGACGGCAGCGTCTCCATTCCTGTTGCTCTCAGACCCTACATGGGCGGCCAGGAAAAGCTGGTTCCGAAGAAATAAGGCATCATCGCCTATCGGCGATAAACGATAAAACAAAAGATCCCCTTGGGCTCAGTCCTGAAGGGGATCTTTCTGTTAAATAAGATAAATGTATTTTAAGGATGCTGCAGTTATTCTGCCTTCTGCCTGTTCATCCTGTCCATTGCAAGGCAGAGCAGTATGCAGACGGCCATCATCAGAGCAAGTGAAATGAATACGATGTGAAAATTCCCGGTATTGTCGTAGATGATGCCTACCATGGGCGAGCAAACCAGGCCGGCGACGCTGCCTATGGCAGTAAGCAGTCCCTGGTATTTTCTTGTGCCTTCATAGCCCAGTGCAGCCATGCACATGCGGTTGGCTGACATGTTGGTCAGGCCGTAGATCATGCCGTAGCACAGAGTGCCGATGCAGATGACGGCGGTGTACTGGGGCAGGAAAAGGAAGAGCAGCATGGCGGCACCCACACCCAGCTCGCAGACCGAGGTGGCCTTCCAGGTGCCAATGCGGTCGCAGAGGGCGCCGTAGATGAGCTTGGCGGCTATGCTTCCGAACATCAGAAGCGATGCCATGGAGGCGCCGAAGGCCTCGCTGTAGCCCTCGCTCTGGGCAAAAATGCTCAGATATGATACGAAAAGGTTTGCCACCCGGGAGGATGCCACAAGCAGCACCAGTATCACCAGGGCAGCGAAGGAAGCCTTCGCCGGACTGATCTCAGAGCCGGAGCCGGCTGTCTTTCCTGAGGCCGGCCTTTTGAATTCACCCTCGGGCACAGGCCTTCTGAAAAGAAAATAGAAGGAGGGCAGGGTGAAGCAGGCTGAGATCAGGATGAGTATCAGTATGCCCTTCTGAAAGGAGAAGGTCCTGCAAAGGAAGGAGGACAGCGGGTTTGAGATCATTCCTCCAAGACCTGTAAAGGCAGCGGAAATGCCTATGGCGGTGCTGGTCCTGTAATGTATCCACTGGTTCAGCATATAGGGGGTGATGATGCTTATGGTAGAGACCGACAGCCCTATAAGGAAGCGGGCGATAAAAAACAGCGGCGTTTCGGCAAAGAAGCCAAGCATAAGGAAGCCTGCCACTCCTGCAAAGTACATGCCCTCGAAATAGAGCTTCTTGCCCTTCTGGGGCAGCTTGTAGATCACAGGGCCCAGCAGGGCGGAGCCCAGTATGGTGGCAGCGTAGCCGAAGCTGGTGTAAAGGGAGATGCGGGTCATGGGGAAATTGTATATGGCTCTGACTGAAGCCAGCACCGAGGTCTGGCTGTTGAACAGGAAGCCGCCCAGCCCCATATAGTAAAGGCAGACCCCAAGCAGGACCAGCTTCTGGTCCTTTGAATACTCTTTTATAAACATTATTGTCCTCCGAGCGGGTAAAAATATCGTTCAACCATTTATTTTACTACATTCAGCCCCTTGTGAACAGCAGACCCACGAAGATGTTGCCTATATCTAAAACAGATAGCAAAGTACAAAATAATCTATTTTTAATATGAAAAATACTTGCTACAATAATAGTAGCTGTTTGTAATTTTTTAATCGTATCTGGAGGAAAAAATGGCTGAAAAGAAGACGCTACAGTTCGACTTCAACCCGAACTACTGCAAGTCCTGCGGTATTTGCTACGGGCTGTGTCCAAAGCAGGTTCTCGGTCCTGACGAAGAGGGAAGACCTCAGGTCGTCAACAGAGAGGCTTGCATTCTCTGCAAAATGTGCGAGCTCAGATGCCCGGACTTTGCAATTCGTGTGAAGGGAGTTTAATACCATGGCTGAATACAAGATTATGACAGGCAATGAAGCCCTTACACATGGCGCTATCGCTGCAGGAATGAGATTCTTTGCAGGATACCCCATCACCCCCGCTACTGAGATCGCTGAGCTCTCCTCAGAGCTTCTGCCCAAGGTAGACGGAACCTATATGCAGATGGAAGACGAGCTTGCCGCAGCAGCTGCCATTCTTGGCGCATCCGCTGCAGGAAAGAAAGCTATGACTGCCACCTCCGGTCCCGGATTTACCCTTATGCATGAAAACGTTGGCTACGGCATGGCTACCGAAATTCCCTGCGTAGTAGTAGACGTTATGCGTCAGGGCCCCTGCCAGGGCGTTGCTACTCTGCCCGCACAGGGCGATTTTATGGCTGTTAAGTGGGCCGCCCACGGCGATCACCCCGTAATTGCCATCGCTCCCAGCTCCGTAGCAGAGACCTACACCGAGATCATCAGAGCATTCAATCTCTCCGAAAAATACCGTACACCCGTATTCTTCGTAAGCGATGCTACTCTGGCTCACATGAGCGAAAAGATCCGCATTCCCGACGCATCCGAGCTCGAGATCGTTGAAAGACCTCAGCCCACCTGCGATCCTGACGAATATCTGCCCTTCAACATGGAAGACAACGGCATCGTACCCATGGCCAACTTCGGCTCCGGCTACAGATGGTTCGCTTCCGGACTTATCCACGACGACACCGGTTTCCCCGTAAAGACCGGCAACACCGTGGCAATTGAAGGCGCTTCCCGCCACCTGCTTGGAAAGATCGAAGACAACATCGAAGACATCCAGAAGTGGGAAGAGTACAAGTGCGATGACGCTGAGATCCTCATTCTCTCCGTCGGCCTCGTATCCCGCTCCGTAAAGACTGCTATCGACGCTGCCAGAGAAGAAGGCATCAAGGTCGGTCTCTTCAGACCCATCACCCTGTGGCCCTTCCCCGGAAAGAGATTCGCAGAGCTCACCGCTAAGGCAAAGACCGTTATGACCTGCGAAATGAACCTGGGACAGCTCTCCGAGATCGCTGCTCAGTACACCGACAGAGATCAGAAGATCGTAGCCATCACCCAGAGCGACGGTACCGTTATCCAGGCAAAGAAGATCCTCAACGCTATCAAGGAGGCTAAGTAAAATGTCCGAGCAGCACGTATATGATAAATATTTCAGAGCTGACAAGCTCAAGACCATGTGGTGCCCCGGCTGCGGCAACGGCATCGTGCTCCAGTCCCTGGTAAGGGCTCTGGAGGAGACCGGAACACCCCTTGAAAAGACCGTAGTTATCAGCGGTATCGGCTGCTCCAGCCGCGCTGTCAACTATCTGAACACCTGCGCACTGCACACCAACCACGGCCGTGCTATCGCATTTGCAACTGGCGTTAAGATGGCTAACCCCGATCTTAAGGTTGTAGTTATCACCGGCGACGGCGACTGCACCTCCATCGGCGGCAACCACTTCATCCACGCCTGCAGAAGAAACATAGACATCACCGTAGTCTGCATCAACAACAATAACTACGGCATGACCGGCGGTCAGTATTCTCCGACCACCCCGACCGGTGCTATGACCAAGACCACAGTTTACGGAAACATCGATACTCCGTTCGACATCTGCGATCTGGCCGGCGCAGCAGGCGCTACCTATGTGGCAAGAAGCCTTACCTACAATCCTGTTCATCTTAAGAACACCCTCAAGAAGGCTCTGGATCACAAGGGACTTTCCGTGGTAGACGCCATGAGCGACTGCCCCTCCCTGTTCGGAAGACTGAACAGACTGGGCGATGCCCCCACCATGATGAAGCGCTGGGCTGAGATCGCAGTTCCTCTGGCAAAGGCTAAGACCATGACTGAGGAAGAGCTGGCTGGCAAGGTAGTTTACGGCGAATTCACCGACAGAAAAGACAGACCCGAATATACCGAGAATTATGCAGCGCTGAGACTTAAGGCGCAGGGAGGCAAGTAATGGCTAAGAATCATTATGAATTACGCTTCAGCGGTACCGGCGGACAGGGCATGATGCTCATGGGCGATGTTCTGGCTCAGGCAGCTGGTATCAGCGGCGGCAAGGAGATCGTTCTTCTGAAGTCCTACGGCCCCGAAGCAAGAGGCGGCGCCTGCAGATCCGAGCTTATCACCGACGAGGATGCCATCGGCTATCCCGCACTGGTAGAGCCCGACTTCGTTCTGGCTATGAGCCAGCTGGCCTGCGACAGCTACACCGGCGACATGAACAAGGAAAACGGCATCCTGCTGGTTGACAGCGACCTGGTACCCAATGTACCCGCAGACGTTAAGCACGTTTACAGAATGCGCATAACCGAGATCGCCAAGGAAGTTACCGGCAGACCCATCACCGCTAACGTAGTAGCACTGGGCGCCATCAGCGTTCTGGTTCCCGGCTTCACACCGGAAGGCGTTAAGGCTGCAGTTCTCGGCAAGCTTGCTCCCAAGCTCCACGAGATGAACATCAAGGCATTCGATGCCGGCGTTGCAGCAGCAGAGGCTCTTAAGTAAAGAGTTTTCGCCAAAGGCGACATAAAAGGCTAAATAAAACGCATATAGATACAGCAGGACGAAAAATTTCCTGCTGTATTTTATTATAATTATATTTTCTATCACGAAAACAGAAAATTATCACTAAATACGATAATAAAGTCCTTGACATTTCAATATAAATATATAAACTATCTATGGACTTGAAAATAGAAGGGAGAGTTATCGTGAATATTGATTTTTATCGCAACTATATCGAGATCGTCGAAAGAGGAACCCTGTCCGCAGCAGCCAGATCCCTGCATGTAGCTCAGTCTGCTCTCAGCAACCAGCTTAAGCAGTTCGAAGAGGACTACAAGACCACGCTGTTCATCAGGACCTCCCGTCAGATGGAGCCCACGGATGCGGGCCGCATCCTGTACAAGAAGGCGAAGGAGATAGTTGCGCTGGTAGATGCTTCTCACAAGGAGATCGACGCTTATGTGGAGGGTTCCCAGGGCGTGCTCAGACTGGGCACCACTCAGGCCTATCCCGATGTGTTCATGACAGAGCTGCTGTCCGCCTTCCAGAAGGAGCATCCCCAGATCCGCTACGAGTTCCACGAAGAAAGCTCCCATGAAGTAATAGAACTGCTGCGCGCAGGCGTCATCGAGATCGGTGTCACCAGACACACCGGCATGCTGCCTCCCTTCCTGGATGTGCAGTGCGCCCTCACCGAGAACGTGTGCCTCTACTGCAACAACAACAACCCCTGGTTCTCCAAGGACAAGGAGACCATCAACATGAAGGAGCTGGACGGCGTCACCCTGGCCATCTCCCGCGGCATCAACGATCTTGTGGCAGACCTGAGCCAGAGAGAGAACATCACCCCGCGTATCATGAGCATCTCCACCTCCAGAAGCAACCCCATGATGTGGGCAAAGCAGAATGTGGCCTGCGCCATAATCAGGACCGGCGAGGCTGAGGCACTGTCCGATGATGACTGCTTCTGCAGACCTCTGGTGAGCGACGACAGCGTTGCCGAGAGCGAGCTCAGATCCCAGAGGACCTTCATAGCGGTGAAGGAGGCAGTGCTCTCCACCGCAGCACAGAAATTCATCGATTTCTCCAAGCAATTCATTGCCAACAGATAACTGAAACAAAAGACAAGAGCCCGGACAGCTATAAACTCCGGGCTTGTTTTTGAATTTGTGATAAATATGAACGAAGATCACATAACTGCGGATGCAGGAACAGAACTGAAAAGCTGGCTTATGGGCGCCCGGGATCAGAGCATTTTCAGGGCTCTTTTTGACCTGGCGGCCTATATCCTTGCCTTCACAGCCTTTTTCTCCCTGGACCGCAACTTCCGAGCCTTTTTCAGCGAGCTGGGCGGCTTTTCCCAGGGGGAGATGGCACCGGACAAGTTCAGCATACTCTGGGCTGTAGGTCTTACGGCGGCTGGCTTTGTTCTGCCTCTGGCGCTCAGAAGGCTCTGGTGGCTTATCACGATCCTGACCGCAGAAGCCGGCTACATAGTCTCCATCTGCCTTTACAGGCTCACGGGCACCATGTTCTCCTTTGCGGCGGTGGCCTATGCGGAGGACGGAGCCAGGTTCTTCAGCCTGAAATATCTTAACATGAAGCCGGAGGAATGGGCGGCGGCGGCCTTTTCCCTTGCCCTGATGCTGCTGGCAATAGCGCTGACAGGAAAAAGTCTCAGTCGCAGGGCAGAGCTTGCAAGGTCTCTGGCCTGTCTCCTGCTGGTAATTCTGATAGGGGTAAGGATAGACCTGCTCCACCGGCAGATATACAAGGGCCATACCACCCAGAGCATCACCTGGGCAGCCCACGCCTCCGCGGAGAGGGGCTACAGAGACGCTTATTCGGACCTGGACAAGATAAACGATGCGGTCATGGCCAACGGTCTCTACCAGTACCTGTTCCGCAGCGGCATGCAGGCCATTCACCCGGATGAATGGACTCTCCCCGCAGTCCACGCGGAGCTGGACGAATATTACAACAGCGTTGAGAAGGAGAGCGACAGCCCCTACAAGGGCCTTCTGAAGGGCCAGAACCTGATAATGATAATGCTGGAGTCCTGCGACAGCTGGTTCGTGACTCCTGAATACATGCCTAATATTTACAGCCTTATGCAGGAGAGCAAGTCCTTCAGCAATTTCTATGCGCCCCTCTTTATTCCTGCGGCCACCTTCAATACAGAGTTTACCGCCAACACGGGCCTTCTGGCGCCCACCGGCGGCATAGCCAATGAGGCATACACCGAAACCTACTTCCCCTTTGCCCTGGCCAGGCTTTTCAGGGAAAAGGACTATACGGTCAATTCCTATCACGGCGCCGATGGTGCCATCTACAACAGGGCCAATATCCATAAGGCCTTTGGATACAGCGAGTACAGGGACCTCTACGCCATAGGGATGTCCGAGAATTTCAGGCGGGACAGCCTTCTGAACAACGGCTACTGGCGCTTTGCCAATGGCGATGAGCAGCCCTTCTTCAGCTTTATCATCACCTATTCCGGCCACGGGCCCTATAACGAGGAGCATGCCTCTGTGTCGGAGCCCCATCTGGAAGCGGCGGAGAAGGCCATCGACTGGGACCAGGTCCCCTATGAGACCGAGGCCCAGAAGGATGAGTTCCTCCATGCGGTGGCGCAGCTGATGGAGACCGATGCCTTTATCGGCGGGCTTCTTCAGCGCATGGAGTCCGACGGAAGGGCAGAGGATACGACGCTTGTGATCTTCGCTGACCACTACTGCAAATACATTACGGATACGGATTTTGAGATGCGCCTTAAGCACACGGATAACCGGGACCTGCTGACCAGAGTGCCCTTCATGATCTGGTCTAAGAGACTGGAGGCTGAGGAGATAGCGACGGCTGTAAGCACGGCGGACATCGCCCCCACCCTTGTGAGCCTTTTCGACCTTGATGCAGAGGCCCGCTGGTATGTGGGAAATGACATGTTTTCCTCCGCTGCGGGGCTGGCGGTGCTTGGCGAGGGCCACTGGACCGACGGCAGCGTGTATTTTGACGGAAACAGCTACTGGGACGTTAGCGATTATCTTCCATATGCAGGGCTTAAGGAGCAGGGGAAGGACTACTTGTTTAAGCTTAAACCCCTGAGCGCAGAGGCTTCGGACTCCGCCCGGGAGAAGACCGCTGAGGCCTCCCGCCGCATTGATATAGCCTGGAAGACCTTCAGAAGCGACTATTTTAAATATCTGAGGGATAAATGATACATCACCGGAGGTTGATAAGGCCTCCGGTTTTTTCATGCAAAAAATTTTGCGAAAGACTATTGACAAATGTATCGGCAGGCGATATATTATAGACACGATATATCGAGAGGCGATACAACGAGACGCGATAGAAAGGAGGACGAAATATGACAGAAAACTTAGTCCTTACGGAAGCGACCTATTATATACTTCTTGCCCTTTACAGTCCCCAGCACGGCTACGGGATAATGCAGGAGGCGGAGGCCTTGTCTAAGGGCAGGGTAAGGCTTGCGGCAGGTACGCTGTACGGGGCGCTGAACGCCATGGTGGACAAGCGCTGGATAGTGCAGCTGCCGGTGGAGGCAGGAAGCAGGAAAAAGAATTATCAGATAACCGAGCTGGGCCTTCAGGTCCTCAGAGGGGAGCTGGAGCGGCTCAGAGAGCTGGTGGAAAACGGCGACAGGGTTTTAGGAGGTAACGGAGATGGCAAACAGGATGACAATTCGTAAGTGGTTCTGGGTTTGGGACTACGAAAAGGAAGAAAGATGGCTCAATGAGATGGCGGAAAGCGGCTGGGCACTGGTGGGTGTGGGCTTTGCCACATATCACTTCGAGCAGTGCGAGCCCGGAGAATACATCATTCGCCTGGAGATGCACGATCCCGACAGCTCCTACCTTTCCTTCATGGAGGAGACCGGAGCGGAATACATCGGCAGGTTCATGAAGTGGATATTTTTCAGGAGAAAGAGCGAGCTTGGCGCCTTCGATCTCTTCTCCGATCTGGACTCAAAGCTGAACCACCTCAAGAGCATACACCGCATGGTTCTCATGTTCGGCGCGGCGAACCTGTGCATAGGCGTGGGCAATTCCCTGAATGCCACAAGGGTGGGCTGGCTGAACCTTCTGGTCTGCGCACTGCTGATGTACGGCGCCGGAGTCATGAAGGGCAAGATCGACTACCTGGAGGGAGAAAGGATGCTCAGGGAATAAGCGGACTATAGGAACACACATAAAAACGACAGATCGGCTGGAGCCGGGCTGTCGTTTTTTTCTAGTCTGGTGCGAGCTATGCTTATCTTCCGGAGGCCGCAGAATGCAGCGGAGTTATCCGAAGTTTTTCCCTCAGAGCGTCCTGGAGGGTCTGGGAAAAATTGATGTTATTTTCCAGCGCCAGGGCATTAAGCCAGGCCGGAAGGGTGACCGTACGGGTCACGGATCTATTGACATTTGCCATTCTTATGCTTGGCATGAAAACCTCCACAAGCACAGCCCTTTCGTTACTGTCAAGCGCGATCTCGTTTAACCTGCTTGGCTCGGGAATGGGTTCTCCATCCTCCTCAAGGCCGAAGATAGTGACCCCAAGCAGCTCCTTTGCAGAGCTGAGGGCGTCGGCGTCGTCTGTTCCGGAGCTGGCAACGCCAAGGTCCGGGAAGACAACAGAGATCTCTTCCCCCGGAGCATAGCCGAAGACCGCAGGAAAATAGTATTTATCCTTCATTTTGATTCCTCCTCACCTGAACAGAAGACCGGACTGTTTTTCGATGCTGTCCAGCGTCTTCCTTGGGATATCCCTGCAGGGATCCTTTACAGTAGTTCTGCCCTTTTTAGTCGGGTGCTTGAACTGGTGATGGCTGCCGTGGACAGCGACCTCATACCAGCCATCTGCCAGCAAAGCGCGGATCACCTCTTTTGACGAATAAGAACGCATATTAGCTCCTTACTATAATAACAAATATTTTAATAAATATCAATAGCAAATATAATTATATTTGCTAAATGGGCCGATTTGGAATATTATAGCAGCAGGGAGTTAAAATGTAAATATAAATTATTGATGTAAATTATCGGCTTCGAATCCCCTAAGCTCATGATTCACAGGTGAACAGAAAAGACCGCCCTTACGGACGGTCTTTTGTACTATGGTGGACCTTAGGGGATTTCGTATTTCTGCTAGGATTTAAACTATTATGATTCAATTGGTTTGATTCTAGATGGGACAGTCTTCTCATTTGGATTATTGAGATAATACGCAAGTATTTCCATTCTGTTTTTTACTCTAGGTAAAGAATGCCCACCTTTGGTGATTAAAGCTATTAGTCGCATTTCTTCTATAACTTCAGAAGAGTACCCATTATATGCTGTTTCAACAACATTAGCTTTTGCGGAGAAGAAAACGGATAGTTTATCATCAATTCTTTTTAATTCTATAAGTTTTGCCTCTGTATATGTACTAAAGTCTACAAGATCAAAACTGCAAAGCAATAGTAAATATTTTAGAAAGCGTTTTCTGGTATTTGTTATAATAGGCTTGTCAACTTTAGAAATAATGTTAATTTGTTCGACAAGCTTTCTTACCTGATTTAGCCCAGTGGTTGGAGTATCTGCGATAGCAGCATATGCCTGTATTGTTTTATCAGTCGTTCCAAAAGAGATTTTTTCATCAAGTAGTCCTATTGTGCCGTAAAATATTTTTTCAAACTCCGCGCGATTATCTTCAAATCCAATAACACTAAGAAACTTGGTCTTAGACTCTATCTTTTCAAGTATCTCTTCAAGGTTGGTGGCAGGCATAGAGTTTATAATTTCGCCGGCTCTAAGGCGTTCTTGGTTTTGTAAAAATCTGAAATACTCACGAACTTGAGAATCGCTCGAATTTGCAATATAAGTCATGGCCATGTTATAAGAGTTTAAATTCCCCTTAATAACCTCTGGCAAATCAGAATACTTCAGTGAAGGATTTCCTTTGTTTGATAGTTTTTTTACCAGTCTTTTGACGTTATCATCCTCCACCCCTGCTATCTCATAGTACTCTTGAATAACTTTTATTATTCTCTTTGACCATTCACTCTTAATTGTGTACTTGTTCGTCATAAAATCACGAATGGTCGTTAATCTTTGCTGTCCATCAACTACTTCTGATTTAGCACCTTTTTTATTCTGATCTTTTAACACCCTTATGCTGATATTTCCAGTTGGGTATTGTTTAATAAGACTATAAATCAGTTTATCTTTAAAGTCATCTTTCCAAACATAACCACGCTGATATTCTGGTTGTAAGTCTAACCCTCCAAAATTAACAGTGTTGATTTGATTCAAAACTGAAGCTATTGGTATTGATGCATTTGAAAAACTCATTTGATCTGCCATATTCAACCCATCCTTTCAAATAGTTAAGATTCTATCGATATTGTATCATCAAATTGATAAAAGTCAATAGATTCTATTAGAATCTATTGACTTTTATTGGGGCGCTTCAATTTGAATATGTTAAATGTTTCTAATTAAATGCGCCTTTTCTTTAACATTGTGTGTTTGTATGTTATAATTCTTCCAAAATGGCGTCGAACACAGTTCGAAAAATTCATAGAGAACAGTATATCTAATCAGTTTGAAAAGGGTAGGCTGGATGAACTACTATAACCTATTACAAAGAGGGTTCAATGGTTTATATACCAGGATTGCTT
>JAEEGF010590443.1_pt1 | contig 14050 bp, 6 predicted proteins | sample 9134171 | NCBI WGS metagenome assembly JAEEGF01 (sample SAMN16246542, study PRJNA631951) | gut metagenome | biome: gut microbiome; feature: rumen; material: AP-attached | host: Bos | place: Iran: Karaj | collected 2018-10
GACCGGAACCGAAGATGTAGAGGATGATACCGGTGAGGAGGGTGGTCACCTGACCGTCGATGATGGCGGAGTAGGCGTTCTTGTAACCGTCGGAGACGGCCTTGGAGAAGCCCTTGCCAGCGGCCAGTTCTTCTTTGATACGCTCATAGATGATCACGTTCGCATCCACGGCCATACCCAGGGTCAGGATGAGACCGGCGATACCCGGGAGGGTAAGGACAGCGCCGAAGGAGACGAGGGTGCCGAAGAGCAGGAGCACGTTGCACAGCAGGGCGACGTCGGCGATGAGACCGGCACCCTTGTAGAAGAGCACCATGTACAGGAGCACCACGAGGAAGGCGATCAGGAAGGAGATGAGACCGGCGCGGATGGAAGCGGAACCGAGGGACGGACCCACGACCTGCTCCTGGATGATGGTGGCCGGAGCCGGAAGTTTACCGGACTTGAGGACGTTCGCAAGGTCCTCAGCCTCCTGCATGTCGAAACCGCCGGTGATCTGGGAACTGCCGCCGGTGATTTCAGTGAGGACGTTCGGGTAGGAATACACGAGGCCGTCCAGGACGATGGCGACCTGCTTGCCGATGTTGTCCTTGGTGAGGCGGGCCCAGATGGAGGCGCCTTCGGCGTTCATGGTCATGGACACGTGCGGAGCGCCGCTGCCGCCGTTGCGGCCGCCGTCGAATTCGACGCGGGCGTCGGTCACGTAACCGCCGTCGAGCGGAGCCTTGCCGTCACGGGAGTTGGCCTTGATACCGACGAGTTCGTAGATGTTCGCACCCTGGACGTACTCGCTCGGCTTCACGGTCCAGAGACCGCGGAAGCCCTGCGGGAGGACATCCTCCGCCATGGCCAGGTACCGGTTCACGGTCACGGTATCGACACCGTTGGCGAAACCGAGGCAGGCGTTGTTGTAGCCGCTGGGCTGCAGGACGGAGAGGAGCGGATTGGCGACGGCGGTGCTGTCGCCGAGGTTCGCGAGGATCTCCGAGACGCGGGCATCGACGGCGTAGAGGTTCACCTCATTGCCGGTGAAAGTGGGCCAGAACTCGAGGGAGGCGGTACCCTGGAGGAGTTTGCGGACACGCTCCGGGTCCTTGACGCCCGGGAGTTCGATGAGGATCTTGCCGCTGTTCTCGATGCGCTGGATGTTCGGCTGGGTGACGCCGAAACGGTCGATACGGTTACGCAGGACGTTGAAAGAGTTGTCGATGGCGCTCCTGGCTTCCGCGCGGATCACGTCGATGACCTCACGGTCGGTGGACTCGGGCTTCACCTTGTCGCGGAGTTCGTAGGTGCCGAAGATCTCGGAGAGACGGCGGCCATTGGCGGTCTCGGCCCAGGCGCTTTCGAACAGGCCGATGAAATCCTGGCTGGAGTTCACGTTGTTCTTCTTCGCCAGATCGAGCGCCTTCACGAAATCGGGATCGGTGCTTCCGCCGGAGAGAGCCTTCACGAGGTCTTGGAGTTGGACCTGCAGCATGACGTTCATACCGCCCTTGAGGTCGAGGCCGAGGTTGATCTCCTTTTCCTTGGCGGACTGGTAGGTGTATCCGAGATAGACCTTCTCTGCGCTGATGGAGTCGATGTAGGCACGGTTCCGGATGTTGGCCACCGAGTCGAGGACGAATTCACGGACATCGGCGGCGACGTTGTTCGCATCAATGAACTGCTGGGCCCTTTCGGCAGCGATTTTGGCAGCCTTCTTCTCCTGGATGCGGGTGACCGCGGTGAAGGAGAGCTGCCAGATGCTGGCCAAGGCAAGCAGGATGGCGAACAGTCTGATTAAGCCTTTGCTTTGCATGTTTACAGTTTATTATAATATTAGTATTTTCCCATTAGGTCGTGCCTGCTCTGGCCGAACCAAGCAGACTTCGGCAAAATAAGGGCACAAAAATACAAATTTTTTCTGATATAAGAAGATTCTCGCAACTATTTCTTACTTTTGTACGCTTGAAACGTACTGTTTGCAGTGTTTAAAAGGGCTGTTTCCATCCTTTTGCTCCTCTTCTCGGCGGCCGCCGGCCTCCGGGCGCAGACGGATTCCCTCCTCGCGGCAGGAGACAGCCTGCACCGGTCCTACCGTTTCGAGGAAGCGCTGGAGAAGTACGCCCGCGCATCGGCCCTGACCACGGACGCGGACACCGTCAGGCTCCTCCGGGACCGCATGGACCAGTCCCAGAACGCCTTGAACATGACGGACTTCTGCGCCGACCCGGTCGTCGTCGCGCGCGAACGGTTCTCCCGCAAGGATTTCTTCCTGTTCTACCCCCTGAAAAACCAGACCTGGCGCCTGCCGCCGCATTCGCTGGACCCTTCCGACGACGGGTTCCCGACCTATGCCCCGCGCGGCGGTCAGTCCCTGTGCTTCTCCGCGCCGGATGGCACGGGCGTCCGCAACCTGTACGTGAGCCAGACCGACGGGTCTTCCTGGTCCGCTCCCGCCCTGATGGACGAACACCTGCTGTCCCCGGGCAACGAGGTTTTCCCGATGCTGTCCGAGGACGGGAAGAAACTGACCTTCTCGTCGGACGGCCTGCACGGGATGGGCGGCTACGACCTCTATACCTCCACCTGGAACGAGGAGGCCCGCGCATGGGACGAGCCGGTGAACATGGGCTTCCCCTTCTCCTCCCCCGGCGACGACTTCCTCCTGGTCGATTCCCCCGACGGCCGCTACACGCTGTTCGCCTCCAACCGGGATTGCTCCCGGGACAGCGTCTATATCTATGTCATTGAGAAACAGTTGTTCATTCCGCGCGTTCCGATGCGCGACCCCGTCGCCCTCGCCCGCACGGCATCCCTGCACCCGCTCAACGACCCGACGCGCCTGGACCACCGTGCCGCCGTCTCCGGCGAAGCGCCGGGCAACGACGATACGCGCCGTTACATGCAGATGACGGCGGAAGCGCGCGCCCTGCGCGACTCGATCTATCGCCATGAGCGGAAACTGGACACCCTGCGGTTGCGGCTGACGGCCGGGACGGAGGACCGCACGGCCCTGACGTCGGCCATCGCCGACCGCGAGGCCGCTCTCGCGCCGCTCCGCCATCGGCTGGAAGAGACTTCCCGCGCGGTGCGGAGCATCGAACAGTCCTTCCTGCAGAGCGGCGTCGTGACGGGAACCAACCGGGCCGACCGCGAGTTCGTGGGCGCCCGCAGCAGTTACACCTTCTCCAAGAACGCCCCCGGGGCGAAACTGACGCTGAAAGTGGAATCCGCACCGCCGGCCGCGGCCCCGACCTTCCAGGTGGGTCCCATCGGCCGTTTCGCACAGGATACGACGCTGCCGGAAGGCTTTGTGTACCAGATTCTCCTGTTCACCTCGCCCCGCCATGCCACGCTGGACGAGATCAAGGGGCTCGACCCGGTGTACGAGCGCCTGACGAACGCGCTCCGCTACACCTATTCCGTCGGTGTTTTCCGCACCTTCGACGAAGCGCTGCAGCAACTCAATCCCATCCGTCAACTCGGTTTCCCCGAGGCGGAAATCATCGCCTTCCTGGACGGAAAGCCCATTGCCGTCTCCCTGGCGCGCCGCAGCGAATGACCGTCCTTCCGAGCGCAGCGAAAGAATCTATTCCAATTCTTTCATGACCCGCTCCAGCCCCACATAATCCCGCAGGATCCACAGCACGTACCGGATATCCACGCAGACACACTTGTTGTAGTCCGGCGTGTAGGAGACGTCGGAGGCCAGTGACTCCTTGTTTCCGTCGAAAGCCAGGCCGATGAGCCGGCCGTGCGCGTCCAGCACCGGAGATCCGGAGTTGCCGCCGGTGATGTCGTTGTCCGTGATGAAGTTGACGGGGCCGTCATACCGGTCCAGGGCCGCCACGAAGTCCGCCGGGAGGGCGAAATCATGCTGCGCAGGATCGTATTTCTCGCGGAGACCGCGGGTCGTGGAGTACCAGGAGGTATGGACCGCGTCCCACGGGTCGAGCGACGTCACGACGCCATAGGTCAGGCGCATCGTGGAGTTCGCGTCCGGATACTGGACGATGCCCTGCGCCTCGCGGGCGTGATAGAGCGCCCGGGTGTAGCGGTGCTGCAGTTCCGTCAGGTCGCCGGTATGCTGTTCGCGGTTGTTGAAATCCGTAATCTTGACTTCCGTGACGAAGTCCATGAGTTCGAGCGGATGGTCCCACAGGTACGCCGCCATCGCTTTCCAGTCACTGTCGAAGGCCTTCCGCAGGGAATCCTGCCGATGGCCGACGACCTCCGCCGGGAGGTTGCCGAAATACTCGGACAGCGAATAGGCGATGAGGTCCTTCTCCACGCGCGCATCCAGGGCGCCGATATCCCGGCGGTAGATCTCGTCGCGGGCCTCGGGCGTCTTGGCGTTGGACATGCGGAGCATCGTGGGCGTGATGCGCATCCCGCGGACGATGGTCTCGCGGTAGTAAGTCTTCTCGCGCTCGATCGGCCCGATGGCGGCATACTCGTCGGCCAGGCCCTTCAGGATGTCGGACGGGATATCCTTTTCCAGCGCCCGCTTCTCGTCCACCACGCGGAAACGCTCCACGCACTGCACCTCTCCTTCCTGCATCTCCTGCACGTTGGAAAGGGAGAAGAACCAGTCGGAGTACTTGCCGCGGACGGCGGGATCGGCATCCATCCATTTCCGGACGATTTCCATCTGGCCCGCGCGGATCCGGTTCGTCACCGGGCGTTCCACCCGTGTCAGGTAGTCCACCTTCGCGGCGCTGCTGTACCGGTCGGTGCGGCCGGGATAGCCGATGACCATCGCGTAATCCCCTTCCCGATACCCCTCCTGCGAAACGCGCAGGTGCCAGGGGGAATGGAGCGGTTCGCCGTGGTCGTAGATGCGGTACAGGGCGAAATCGGCCTTGTGCTGCGGCCATTCCCAGTTGTCCTCGTCACCGCCGAAGGCCGCCATCGACACCGGCGGAGCGCCCACGAGGCGGATGTCCGTGTACTTCCGATACAGTGCCAGATAGTACTTCTCCCCCGCCCACATCGAATTCAGCGACGCTTCGAGGCCCGTCCGGCCGGCGTAGCGGCGCTCCAGGATGGAGGTGAGTTTCCGGGAGCCGAAGGCCTCGCCCCGGGCGGACAGCGAATCCGACACGGCGGCCACCTCGGCCGTCACGTCCAGCACCCGCTTCAGGAAGTACACTTCCTTCCCCTGCAGCGGGATCTCGTCCTGGCGGTAGAAGGCCCAGTAGCCGTCCTCCAGGTAGTCCTTCTCGGGTGTGGACAGGTCAAACAGGTCGCTGTAGGCGCAGTGGTGGTTGGTGATGAGGAGCCCCTCGTCGGAAATCACGCTAGCGGAGCAATAGAAGCCCAGCGACACGATGGCGTCGGAGACCGTCGTCCCCGGAGCATCCGCGTTGTAGATTTCCCCTGCGGAGAGTCGAAGTCCCCGCTCCTGCATCTTCTTTTCAAGCGCCTGGTTCAGGGCGTGGATCATCCACATCCCTTCATCGGCCAAAGCCGCCATCGGCACCAGGGCCAAGGCGGCTGAGAGAATCCATCGTTTCATATCCTTTAGTTACGTACGCAGCGGACCGGGCCGGCTATGCGGTAACTGACCTTGGTTCCGTTGCAGGTATATTGGTCTGCGGATGCCTTGTTGGTCATCGGCATCAGGCCGTAGAACTGGAGGTTCTTCACGCCCGAGGTTTCGTCGCCGGAAGTGTTGTAGGTGACACCGGCGTAACTGGAACCGCAGAACATGCCGGAGGAGAGATGGTCCTTGTAGGCAGCCATGTAGCCCATGAACGTCCCTGCGGTCTTGGTGTTGTCCTGGATGGAGACGGCGCCGTAAGCGGCCATGTTGAAACCGTCTTCATTGAGCAGTTTGATGGAGCCGTTGGCGCCGTCGTAATACGGGGCGTCTTCGTCCGTCGCGATTGGAGAGATCGCCTTGCCCACAAGGCCGGTGATGTCGGAGATGGTGGGGACGTGCCAGCCCTTCGGGCAGATGCCCTGCGCGCCTTCCAGCGCCTCGGCCTGCGCCACGGTAGTCAGGTCGCCGACCTTCAGGCCCAGGGCGACTTCCGCCTGGTACAGGTAGCCGTTGGCGGCCACGTCGGCCGGATCGGTGGTGAATTCGGCCCCCGACTGGTCCGCGTTGATCCGGATCGGGGCGAAGACACCCGCGGTGACGGCCGAGAGGTCGGTGGCCGGGGTATAGCCCTCCGGCAGATAGGCGAGGTTCTGGGCCATCCACCACTTGCCGTCCTTCATCTTGACCACGTTGTACTTGGTGCCGGCATAGGTGATGTAGCCTTCTTCCAGGTTCTCCTGGAGGTCTCCGTCTTCTCCCCCGATGTCGCCCCCGTCATTCCAGTTTTCAATCTCGCCCGAGAGGACGACCTGGATCTTATCCTTGTTCACGACGATGGGCACGTTGTACTGCTTGCCGGCTTCCAGGGTAACTTCGACGAGTTGCTGGGAAAGCGTCTTGCCCCCCACGGTCACTTTCACGACGGGAGCCACCTTCTGGCCGGGGACGATGACATAGTACTTGCCGTCCTGGCAGAAGGCGGTGATGGGCTGCCACTTCGCGCCTGGCTCAACCTTCGCCGTCAGGTCGGCGCCGATATTGGCGACCGGGACGAACTCCTCGAACACGATGCTTTCGATGTCGGCGCCGGTATTGTTCTTCACCGTGACGACCAGGCGGCTCAACTGATGCTTGAACACCATCGCCACGGCATTGGCGCTCGGCAGGACATTCTCCTTGACGGCCGAGACGAAGTCGGATGAGGCCGTACCCTTGGACTGGTCCTGCTGGACGGTGAACCGGGTCGGGAGCGCCTCGCCTTCCCTGTACGGATAATAGGCCTTGACCGTGCAGGCTTCCTCTCCGTCGTCATACCAGTTGAGGTCGCCGGAGAAAGCGGTTCCGTCGTAATTCAACGGGACATTGGCGGCATAGTCGCCGCCCGCGCGCACGACGGACAGGCCGATGGCGTCGCCCTGTTCGAAATTCGTTTCGGTCACGCGGGTGATGACCGGCTCCACGCGGAGTTTATACTGGGAGAAATCGACCGGGGCGGTCCCGTTCTCCGGGGTCTTGTTGCAGGCGGCAAGAGCGAGGAGGGCGGCGCCTGCGAGTGTCAACATTCGTTTCATATGCAAGTGTTTTAAAACTGATATCCAATCTTGAGCGTCCCGATTTCCCGGTTCTTCCCGGGCAGGTAGGAGACCGTGAAGGCGTGGTGCCAATAGCCGTACAACTGGGCATACAGCCCCTGGACTCCGGGAATGTGGACGGTAAGGGTTCCGCCCATCCCCATCCGGGGCGCCGTGCGGTAATCCATGTTCTTGAGCCAGTCATCGAGCATCCGGTCTATCGTGGCGCTGCCACCCGCCAACTCCTGCGAGCGGTCGCGGTCCTTCCACCACCCCCGGGCGGCCATGACATCGAGAGCCAGGTCCACGGGGCCGAAGGACAGCGAGGTGAACAGTTTCGCCGAACCGTCGTACCACTTGCACGTCTCCCCTCCCAGGTGACCGAACATGACGCGCTCGAACCATTGGTTGCCGTCCAGGTCGATTCCGACACTCCGCACGGCACCCTGCAGGAACCGGGCTTCGTACCGGAGGTCCAAATCCCGTCTTCTCCGGTCGGAGACGGGCGTGTACCCGCCCTTTGCTTCGCCATCACTCTTCGCGTTCTCCCGGAGTTGGTCACGCTCGCGCAGGTAGGCTGCGCGGAACACATGGTCCGCCCGTTCGGCTTCATTGGTATATTCGGCAAAGGCTTTCAGCGTACTTCCCGGGAACCGGAACCGGCTGAGGTCCTCCTTGCCGGCCTGTCCGCGCTTCCAGGTAATCCCAATGCCGGCCGAGAAGTCCGGACCGTGGATCTGCTCGTTGAAGCCATGGGAGAATTCCATGACCGGGAACGCGCTCAAGGCATCCTCGAACGCACCGTACCGCATACCCTTGTCCAGGAAAGGCATGATGCCGTCGCCCCGCAGTCCCACTTTGACCCGCTCCGTACGCACCCGGAGGAGATAGGTCGAGACAAGTCCCATGTCGTCATCCATCACAAAGGTCAGCGTGGGCTCCACCTGCACATCCAGTCCGAAAGCCGAATGCTGCATCGCCTGCCGCTTCGTGGAATTCATGCCCTTGACGGACGCCTTGAGGCCGGCCGCCCATTCATAGCCCAGGTCCGTGAGGAAACCGGCTTCCACCCGGACGGTCTGCCGGGATTTCAGCCCCCGGATGCCCTCGACGATATCCAGGGGGAAATACCCCGGCTCGAGGAACATGGACGAGGTCATTTTCGTTCCCGTCCGCTGCTCGAAGGAGACCAGGCCGGTCCAGGAGGTCGTATTTCCATGGCGGATGGTCTTCGCCTCCGCACCGGCCGACCACTGGAACTGAGCCGTGTAGGCAGGGCGGAAACCGCCCTCCTCGGCTCCGCCCCAGACGGCGGCTTCGCTGTGGTCTTCAGCCTTTTCACGGTTCATGCGGAGCAGGCCCGTTTCCTGGCCCTGCGCAAGGAGCGGGAACATCAGGCCCATGGCCACTCCCGCGAAGAGTACGTGTCGATTCATGACAATATGTCGTAAGTCATTAAAAATCATAGCCAATTTTCAGCGTTGTGCTCCAGCGGTCGGCCCCGGGCAGGAGCACGATGCCGAAGCCGTGGAGCCAGGTCCCTTCGGCCTGGATGGATGCGCCGGGCACCGCTTTCAGGTGGTAGGCCAGCGTAAGCCCCGTGCCCAGTTTGGACGTGGAGAAATACTCCATCTTGCGGTCCCAGTCGAACTGGAGGCGGTAAGGCTGGGTCAAAACCTCGTCCGTCCCGCCCTGGAGTCCCTGCTCCTTCCACCGGCCGATACCGCCGTTGACCCGCAGGCCCATGTCCACGCGGCCGAAGGCGAAAGCCGCCACGAGCGTCGCCGAGGCGTTATACCGGTCGTTCCGGTCGGTAAAGGGATACATCAGGTAGGACTTCTCCGTCCAGAAGCCGCCATGCAGGACGGCCTGGAGGCGTTTCAGGTGCCCCTGGGCGAAGCGGACGCCATAGGTCAGGTCCACGCTGCCCCAGATACGGTCGGAAACGGCGTTGTAGCCATATACTTCCGGCGTGGTCACACCGCCGGCGGACACCTTGTCCAGCACGGCTTCTTCCAGTTGGTCGTCCTGGAGCATCATCTCGAGCCGCAGGTTCTGCCGGGTCCATTTCCGCTCCATGAAGAGTTTGAGTTCGGATCCGGGGTAACGGAACCAGTCATAGCCCTTCTCGCCCACATAACCCCGCTTCCAAAGTGCTTCGATCCCACTCGAGAATTCGGGCACTTCCAGGATATATCCCACGCCGTGCGCATATTCCTTGACCGGGAAAACGCCCACGCCGGCCTCGTCCAGATGGAGGCCGTCGCCGTCCCAGACCTGATAAGTGCCGTAGCGAAGCCCCTTGTCCAGGAAGGCATAGTAGGACTGGTCCGTCGCAGCGCCGACCTGCTCGGCGTCGATCGATTCCGTGCGTTTGCGGAAAATATAGGCGATGGACATGCCGGCCTTGTCGTACATCTTGAACGTGACCGTGGGCTCCACCCGCAGTGACATGCCATAGGTCGTATGGCGGATATCCTTCCGCTTGGCATAGTTGGAAGCGCTGTAGGAAGCCTTCCCGCCGAGAACCAGGAAGTCCCCGTCCAGTTCGGTCGCGAAGCCGCCGCCCATGCGGTAGGTTTGCCGCGTCTTGTCGCCGGGGGTGAATTCCAGCACATCGACCGGGAAATAGCCCGGCTCCAGGAACATGGACGTGAACATTTCCTTTCCGTTCACCTGCTCGAAGGAGAACGAACCCTGCCAGGATGTCCGGTACGAATGCAGGACGCCTTGCGCCCCCGCACCCGCCTTCCAGAGCGAAGAGGCTTGGAAGGCCGGCTTGTAGCCGCCCTCCTCGAAGCCGCCGTACAGCGACGCCGAGCCCTTCGCGCCCTCCCGGGGTGCGTCCAGCCGCAGCAGGCCGATCTCCTGGGCGCCCAGGCCCAGCGGCACGAGCAGGCTAAGGATGAAGGCTTTGTATCTCGCTCTCATAAAAGTCGTTACTGGAATTGTTGGTGTCCATGAGGACCTCGAATCCGTTTTCCGCCGAGGCCGCTTCATCCACCTTGCGGCGGACCGTATGCCCCTTGAAAATGTCGCTCAGCGCCACGAATCCGGCGTCCGCCGCAGGAGAAAGGCGCTTCTTGTTGCCGGAAGACCGGCCGTCGAACACCTCCACGCCGTCCACGATCCAGGAGTAAGGCACCTTGACCACGCGGTCCGCACTGTTGCCGGGCGTGGTCTGGACCACATCGGGCTGCAGGACATAGTCCTCGATGGGAAGGCCATCCGAGCGGAACAGGACGAAGGTCGGGGAGGCCAGGGATACCGTATTCGCATTGGCCTGGCCGGTCTTGATCACCACCTTCGCATAGCGCTCGGGCGAAACCTTGTCCCCCGGTGCGGGATGGTACAGCGTATTCGGGAAATAGGTGGGGTTGTAGCAGACGAACACGTCGGGGCGGTTCAGGTTCACCGACAGGGGGTACTGGGCGGTATGGTCCACGGCGCCGCGCAGGGCGATGACGGCATCCTCGCCCGGTCCCAGCGGGAAACTTTTCCCGCTTCCGGGGATTTGCCACACGACGGTCACGACCGGGGCGAAATCCGGGAAAACCGTCTCCCCCGTCACCGGGTCGTACTCCACCCAATTGTTCACCGCCGTGCTGTTGTACGGCGACAGGGTGCCGAAGCAGAGACTGTCCAGGTACTCCGTTTCCGTGTCGTTGTTGTGGATGATGACGTACTGGTCGCTCTGGTAGGTCCCCTCCTCCGGGGCCTTGCTGCAGCCCCCGGTGTATAACTCTTTGATTACCAATGTCCCCGCCGTCGAATGGGACAAGGGGAGATCGACGATCCGGCGCTCCGTCACGACCACCTTGTCCGCCGTTCCGTTGAAAAGGTCGCGGCCCGTGCGGTCGCTGCAGGTGATGCGGTAGATGCCGGACGGGATCCGGATCTCGGCCAATCCGCGCCGGTCGGTACGGGCGGCGTAAGCGGCACCCGAAGCGATGTCCTCCACGCGGATGACGGCCCCTTCGTGGACGGCATGGGCATAGCCGGCGGGATATACCGCATTCACGGACAGCAACTTCAGGCTGTCCGGCCAGGGACTGTCATATTCCTCGGCACAGGCCCAGACCGCCAGCGCGGCCAGTATGACGGCGATGCGTTTCATAACTTGATCCGGCAGGTGAGTCCATAATAGAACGCCGGGGTGAAGATGGCGCTCACGCCGGTGGCGTGGCTCTTCCGGTAAGGCCGGGCGTTCGTGAAGTTATTGGCGAAGAAGGAAAGGGACACATGGTCGCCGATTTCCTTGGTCAGGCTCAGGTTCGCCGACAGGTACGGATCGTATCCGTCCTTGGCAAAAGTGTAGATGTTGCCCGAGCGGAGGATGAGCCGCTGGAGGGCGGGATCGTCGGCCGATGCGGCGGTCCAGGCGTGCTCCTGCCCGTCCAGGTCGATATAGGCGACAGGGCAGACGGCCGTGTAACTGTTACCGCCATAGATGTCTCCCCCGGTCGGCTGCAGGCTGTCTCCCGAGACGGTAAAGGCGTGCGTGGACAGGTTCCGGGCATTGCGGAGCAGGGCGGCCTCCACCCGGCAGGTGATGACCACGCGGGCCTCCGGGATATGCGTAATGGCCGTCAGGTTGGCGTCCAGATAGTCGGTCTTCCGGCCGTTGGCAAGGGAGGAGCCGCCGGCGTAGATGCCGGCATACTGGTACGAGCGGCCGGAGATTTCCGTGTGCGACCAGCCGCTCTGGTAGTAGGCATAGCGGTTCTCGTCCAGCACCTCGGTATGGGTGTAGGCGGCGTCCAGGCGAAGGCGCGTCCGGATGTAGGGAATCTCCGGGAAGTCCGCCGTGAGTTCCAGGCCGGAGCGGATGACATCGGCGCCATTCCGCTGCATCCGGTTCCCCACGAAGGTCCGGTCATTCACCCGCACGTCCATCGGCGTCCAATATTCATCGGCGTTATCCCGCAGATAAACGGCTCCGGTCTGCCGGTCCACGACCATCTGGGGATTCCCGGGCATCGTGAAGCCGGCGGGAACCTGCAGGGCCGTGTAGGAGAAGGGTGTGTATTGGTTCACCAGTTCGTACGGGTCCCTGGTCACGTTCCGGAAAGCGGCCAGGCCGATGCGCCAGCCCCGGAAGTCGAAGTCCGCGCCCACCTCCGCATTGCGGTTCGACTGCCAGCGGAGATCCGGGTTGTAGGTCATCGAATACGGGATGGTATAGTAGAGATATGTCGCGTCGTTTCCATGCGAGAAACCGAAGGTCTGGATATCGCGGTATTCCTGCCGGGGGAACAGGATGTAGAAGCCCGGCAACTTGCGGGTGATGCCCCAGCCACCCCGGAGGGACAGCCGGTCCGTCACGTGCCAGCGGAGATTCAGGCGGGGCGACAACGTGCGCAGGTTCCGGTACTGCGACCCCTCGATGAAGGTCTGTTCCCCGCGGAGGCCGAAACTGCCTTCCAGGCCCTTCCAGGACAGTTTTTCCTCCACATATACGGCCAGGTTGTGCATGTACGGATAGTCCGTGTAGGGCCGCGGGCGATAGCCGTTCGCCGCCAGGGCGGGATTCTCGTAGGATTCTCCCGCGCCCACGTTGCCGTCGGCCTTCCACTGCACGCCGGCTTTCAGGACGCTCTTCACCGCACCGAAGTGGTGCAGCCAGTCGTACTTGAAGGAGGCGGCGTAGTCCAGTTCCCGGGAGTCGGTGAGCCGGTCCGCATAGAAGGTGAGCGGCAGCATCGTCGCGAGGAAATAGCCTTCTTCCTCGGCATGGACGGCCGGCTGCGGGGAGCCGAAGGAATTGTACAGGTGCTCGTGCGTCCGGTTGTCGTGGTAATACACCGATCCCTCCAGGCTCAGGTTCGTGACCCAGGAACGGTTGAGCATCCAGGTCAGTTTCGCATGCGGCGTCAGGAGGTTGTCGCGGGCCTTCGTATATTCCTCGGAGAAGGCGTCCGGGTCGTCCTTGCTGTCCATGCCGCCGATGTTTCCGGAAAGGCCGGCCTCCAGCCGCACGGCGCGGCCGAAAGTCCGGCTGTACTCCGCCGTGAAACCGCGGCGGGTGTAGGACGTATAGGGCGAGGTGAGTTTCTGGGTGGCCCGGGTCCATTGGCCGCTGACATTCAGCACGCCCTCCCCTACCGCGACGCCCTTGGAAACCGAGACGTCGTAGGTGCGGGGATTGACGGAGAAGGTCGCCTGGACGGGGGTGCGTCCCTTGCGGGTGGTCACCCGCACCATGCCGCTGCCCAGGTCGCCGTATTCGGCCGACGGCACGCCGGAAACGACCTCCACGGACTCGATGTTCTCCACCTGGAGGCTGCGCGTATCCACGCCGGCGAGGCCGCCGAAGGCAGCGTTGTCGCCCATCCGGACGCCGTTCACCTCCACGGCGGTGCCGAAAGCGGCGTTACCGGCGGCGGACCCGCCCCCGCGGACGGAGAGTTCCGTCGCGGCCGTCAGGTCCGGATTGACCGTCTTGCCGCCGGGCATCAGGGCCGCGATGTTGGACAGGCCGGACACCTGGAGATGCTCCAGGGCCGTCCGCTCGATCCGGTGGGTGGTATTGAGGTTTTCCTTGGACTGTTCGGCCGTCACGACGACTTCCGGCAAGGCCAAAGTCTGTTCATGCAGGACGATGACGAGGTCATCGACCGCCCGGCTCACTTTCAGCGAACGCACGTCCGGGGCGAAGCCCAGGCATTCGGTCTCCATCCGATAGGTGCCGGCCTCCACGGATTCCAGCACGAAGCGCCCCTCGGCGTCGGTAACGGCCCAGAGGTAGTTCTCGTCCAGGTGCACGACCGCTCCGGGAAGCGGTTCTCCCTGCGCATCCGTTACGCTTCCGCGCACGCGGAAACCGACGGCGAAAACCGTTCCGCATACGAACAGCAGGACCAGTATGGACAGAACCTTTTGCATATAAATGCAAAGATACACAAAACTCCCGCCCTTTGCAATCCCCATTGTTGGGGAAAAAACGGGC
>JAEEGF012120382.1_pt1 | contig 14049 bp, 12 predicted proteins | sample 9134171 | NCBI WGS metagenome assembly JAEEGF01 (sample SAMN16246542, study PRJNA631951) | gut metagenome | biome: gut microbiome; feature: rumen; material: AP-attached | host: Bos | place: Iran: Karaj | collected 2018-10
ATAAGGGAGCATAGCGGGCTATGTGACCGCAGAAGTTAACAGTTTGCACCGAAAGAAAACAAAAATATGACATAATGTTATTCATGTAATTAACTAATTTAACTCGTGGGAATTTTTAGAACCCACCATATATAATTATTAAGATATAAAAAACATTAGGTATTATGAATAAGTATATTGTATTTGTTATTGCAACAGCGATGGCAACGGTTTTTGCCGGTTGCAATGGTAACACACAGAAAAATGCAAATGAAAATGTGGACTCCGTTACTGTTTCCGTTCCTGATACCGCTTTGTATGGTGTGATAGGCGAGGGTACCACTATGAATGTCCTTGAGGTTATTACCGATGGAGGCAAGACTCTGACATTTGAGATTGACGGCCAGGATGAAGAAGCTATACAAGGTGGTGTGTTCGCAGGTGACAAAGTGACGCTTACTTTCACGGAAGACAAGGATGTAAGAATGGTTGATAAAATGGTAAACCTTACTTCGCTTTTGGGAAAATGGACTTCACTAGACCGTAACTTCCAGATACAGGAGAACGGAGTAATCGAAAGTAATGGAAGCGCAGAGTCACATCCATATACACAGTGGGCAATGTCTAATGCGCAGCTCATTCTTAATACTGATACGTTTGATGTACTGACATTAGGTCCGGATAGTATGACAATAGAAAACGCACATGGCATTTTTGTTTATAAAAGACAAAAGTAAAGTGAAAGAATAAAAGAATTGCTTTGTGTGCTTTGCAATTTCAATATTTTTTCTTTATTATAAGGAAAAATAAAAAGAAAAATTGTTATATATCAAAAAAAAATAGTAATTTTACATTCGAAACATAACAAAGCATTTCGTTATTCTCTCGTAATGAATATACAACGAACTTAAATAATATATTTACTGAATGAAGAAAATCAATCTTTTATTAGGATGTGTGACTGCTGCCGCACTCATTACCGCTTGTAGCGATAATGGTTCTCAGTCCTCGCTAAAGTCAGGATTAAACCCTGCTGCTTTTGACACTACGATTAATGAGAAACCCGTAAAGTTGTTCACTCTCAAGAATGCAAACGGTATGGAGGTCTGCATTACTAACTATGGTGGACGTGTCGTTTCGCTTGTAGTGCCAGACAAAGATGGTAAGCCTACCGATGTAGTGCTCGGTTTTGACAATATCAAGCAGTATGCTGACACGCTCAATTCACCAAGTGATTACGGTTCTTCTGTAGGACGCTATGCTAATCGTATAGCAGGTGGCAAGTTCTCAATTAACGGAACAGAGTACCAGCTGAAGCAAAACGATGGCGATAATTGCTTGCATGGTGGCGGTACTACTGGTTGGATGAACCAAGTGTATGATGCTGAGCAGATTGGCGACTCTATATTAAAGTTGACTATCACCGCTGCTGACGGTGAAAATGGTTTTCCGGGAAATGTTACTGCTACCACTATATATAAGGTGACTTCGGATAACACTCTTGATATTACATGGGAGGCTACAACCGATAAGGAGACTATCATCAACCAGACAAACCACAACTATTATAACCTCAATGGTGATTTGTCACAGGTTGGCACAGATATGATTCTGTATGTAAATGCAGATAACTTCACACCTTCTGATAAGGCTTACATCCCTACAGGAGAGATTAAGCCGGTAGAAGGCACCGCTATGGACTTCCGCAAGCCACATGCAATAGGCGACTCTATCAACAGCCAGTTCGATCAGATACAGAACGCTGGTGGATATGACCACAACTATTGCCTTAACACCTTTAAGGATGGCAAGGGCGACGATACACAGGTGTGCGCTTCTCTCTATTCTCCAAAGACAGGCATCTTCATGGAAATGTTTACAAATGAGCCAGGTGTGCAGGTTTACTCTGCAAACTTCCAGGGCGTAGGTAAGGATGCCGACATTATACGTAAAGGCGGCTTGAAGTATCCTAAGCATGTCAGCGTATGTCTCGAGAGTCAGAAGTACCCTGATTCTCCAAACAAGAAAGATTGGGTTCAGCCTACTTTGAAGCCAGGTGAGAAGTATTATAGCCATGCTGCATATAAATTCTCAATAAAATAAATAAGAAAAAACACATCTTTTTAATCACTAATTACACTTAAACAAAAATGAGTATATTAGAAGCTCTCAAGAATAATGGTTTCCAGACCATTGACTATCTTGTATTTATCGCCTACATCATCATACTCGTAGGCTTGGGATTCTTCCTCAGCCGTGGTAAGAAAGGCGAAGAAAAATCATCAACAGACTACTTCCTTGCCGGCAACACCCTGACATGGTGGGCAGTGGGTGCATCACTTATCGCTGCCAATATTTCTGCCGAGCAGTTCATCGGAATGTCTGGTTCTGCATTTAACTCAGGTATTGCCATGGCTGCCTACGAACTTATGGCTGCGGCAACGCTGCTTGTTGTTGGTAAGTTCCTGCTGCCATTGATGATCGAGAAAAAGGTATTCACCATTCCACAGTTCCTGCGCGACCGCTACAATGACGGTGTAGGTCTGTCATTCTCTATCTTCTGGCTTTTCCTTTATGTATTCATCAATCTTACATCCGTTGCATGGCTCGGTGCACTTGCCATTAAGCAAATACTCGGACTACCTGCTTCTATGGGTATGCTGGCAGGCATGCAGGTAGATTTTACTCTCTTGACAATTATACTTATTCTCTTCCTTATAGCAGGTCTGTATTCAATTTATGGTGGACTTGCCTCTGTAGCATGGACAGACGTGATGCAGGTGACATTCCTCGTAGGTGGTGGTCTTATCACAGCGTATGCAGCACTTGATGTGATAGGTTCAGAACTTAATATTGAAGGTGGAGCTTTTGGAGCCTTTGGCGAGATATTCAATTATTTCAAAAGCATAGAGGGTGACAAGCACTTCAATCTCGTTGTCACCCGTAATCCTGCGATAGAGAATATCACAGATGACCCATATTTCGACATTCCAGGTATCGTGGTTATTGTTGGTGCATTATGGTTGACAAACCTCGGATACTGGGGATTCAATCAGTATATTATCCAGAAAGGTCTTGCTGCAAAGTCTCTGTCTGAAGCGAAGAAAGGTATGATTTTCGCTGCATTCCTGAAAATACTTATTCCGTTCATCGTTTGTATTCCTGGTGTTTGTGCATACTATATTATGCACTCACCTGATTGCGAGACACTGCGTACTACACTTGCAGGTTCGATAGAGCGATCTGATGATGCCTATCCATTCCTCATTCGTAACTTCACACCTGTATTTGTAAAGGGTCTGTCATTTGCAGCTCTTGCTGCAGCCGTGATTTCTTCACTGGCATCAATGTTCAACAGTACCTCTACCATCTTCACCATGGATATCTATAAGCACTATATCGACAAGAACGCATCAGAGCGTAAGCTCGTGAGCGTAGGTCGTATCACTTCTGTATGTGCGTTGCTGATGGCTCTCGTAGCTGTATATCCAATCATGGGTGGTGCCGACCAAGCATTCCAGGTTATTCAGGAATATTCAGGTTTCGTATATCCAGGTATAGTGGTAATCTTCGGTCTTGGCTTGCTTTGGAAGCGTGCAAGTGGTGCAGCAGCCGTTGTTGCAGCTATTGGAACATTTGCATTCTCTATCCTGTTCAAGTTCCTGTTGCCAGAGGTTCCATTCCTGCTCCGCATGGGATATGTGTTCATCTGTCTTGTCGTACTGTTCTTCGGTCTGTCATTCATGTCTAAGAAGACAAAGCCTGCAGAACTGGTACCAGAGAAGACAAAGCGTACACTGTTTAAGTGGGCTCACATCTGCCTTGGTCTTGCCTTTGGCTCGTTCGTGCTTGGTACGCTCTGCTTCTTCAATGAAGACTGCCGTCTGCTCGGTTTTGAGGCATTCTTCTTCATGGCAGCTATGATGTTCTGCATCTACCTCTATCTGGTAAGCAATGCCAAGGATGAGGTTGAGGATATCAAGTCTATCGGTGTTGATATAGAGATATTCAAGACAGACCGTGCATTCAATATCGGCGCTGCCGGTGTGATAATCATTCTTGTATTCTTGTACTGGGTACTTTGGTAAACAAGTTGTGAGTTATGAATTATGGGTATTCATGAAAACAGGAACTCTTAATTCATAACTCATAACTTATAATATATATACGATGTTAGAAGAACTTAAACAGAAAGTATTCAAGGCCAACCTTGATCTTGTAAAACAGGGACTGGTCATATTTACATGGGGTAATGTCTCAGGCATTGACCGCGAAAAAGGACTTGTAGTCATTAAGCCATCTGGCGTAAGCTATGATGACATGAAGGCTGACGACATGGTGGTCGTTGACCTTGAAACTGGCAAGGTAGTAGAGGGCGACCTCAATCCTTCTTCAGATACACCTACACACCTTGTACTTTACAAGGCATTCCCAAATATTAAGGGTGTTGTACATACACATTCCACATACGCCACCGCCTTTGCGCAGGCAGGGCAGGACATTCCGAACATCGGAACTACCCATGCAGACTATTTCTACAAAGCTATACCATGCACTCGTGATATGACGAAGGAGGAAGTGGAAGGTGCATACGAACTGGAGACAGGTAACGTCATCGTTGACGAGATACTCAACATCCGTAAGATCAACCCTGACCACACCCCAGCCGTACTCGTAAAGAACCACGGACCATTCTCATGGGGCACGTCACCAGACAATGCCGTGTATAACGCAAAGGTCATGGAGCAGTGTGCCAAGATGGCGTTTATCAGTTTCTCTGTCAACCCGCTTACGACAATGAATCCGCTCTTGGTAGAGAAGCACTATAACCGCAAACATGGTCCTAATGCCTACTATGGCCAGAAAGGACAGAAGCACTAAAGGTGGGTTCTATAAATTAGCTTTGACAGATTTTCGGATTTATTTCGAGAGCAAAATGTTAGCTGATAAGGGAGCATAGCGGGCTATGTGACCGAAGATGCTGACAGTTTGCACTGAAGGTTTAGCTCGACGGCCCGAAGGGGAAAGTCAAAGAAAACGAAAAGATGGCATTGCTCTCCCTCGGGAAACGAGGGAGTCGGAGGGAGTTGGTCAATCCACACTTTAAGTATAACATTACGGTGGTAATTTATAGAACCCACCTAAATACAAAATCGAAATTTAGTCCCCACCAGCATTCCCTCACGGGAGAGGCTGGTGGGGATTTTCGTTTTGTAACTTTTCCCTTCCTTTTTCTTACACTTTGAATTTTCGAACCTCAATTTCCTTGCGATAAAATCCATCACAAGGAAATTATTTTCGTACACGCGATTCTCGCGCACGTTGCAACTCTCTGATATTCAATAGACGGTTTCCTCGTGATCTGCTTTTTCGCTTGTAAAAGCTATCAAATTGCGTTGTAAAAGGTGCCGTTTTACGTTGTAAAAGCTATCATATTACATTGTAAAAGCTATCTAATCACGATGTAATTTGATAGCTTTTACTTTTTACCCTCTGTTTTTGGTCTTTCAATCAATAATGAAATGCCATTTCTTTCTCTATTTTGTGTTTTCAAGTTGACTGTTTCAAAAAGTCAAAGTGTAATCAAAACGTCTTTTTTTGTGACAAAGTGAAAAATTGTCGCAGCGTAGATTTAAGAAACGAATTATGGTTAATCATGGTAATTCGTTTCAAGAAAAAAATCAATTCATTGTTGTGTAGATTTTAGAAACGAATTATTCTAATTATTTTTAATTTTGTCACGAATTTTATTTATAATAATTATGGCTAATTATGGTAATTCGTTTCCTTAATTATCTGAAATTAAGAGTACAATTTGAACAAATTAGTATAATTCGTTTCTTCAAAATTATGGTTAATTATGGTAATTCGTTTCCTATTATCAGAATTAAAAAGTATAATTAGAATAAATTAGTATAATTCGTTTCTTCAAAAATACAGTTAATCATGGTAATTCGTTTCTTCAAAATCAGAATCAAACTAAATGTAATTCGTTTCAGAAGGATACAAAAAGAGAAATCATTTTCTGTTTTATGACTCAAAAGAATGACTATATAATTCATAAGTAATTATTCGGGCAATTCGACAATTCGGGACAGAAAAGAGACGAAAGGAAAAGGTTTATTTGCCCTTACGGGCAGAAATCCATTAAGCATCTTTTTGATAATCTCAGGCTCTTTGAGCCAGAAATATTTCTGAGCCGACAGGCTCCGATTCTCTATGATTTCTGCTCCGAAGGAGCATAATAAAACTATAAAAGCCAGTTACACCATCAAATGGTGCGGCTGGCTTTTTTCTTCTATGTGAATACTATTTCCTTTGTTATAGCGTTTATTCTATAGTTGGCACTCCGTACAGTGCAGAGGACTGCGCTACCCATAACCCTGACCAGCAGAACCACAAATACAACGGCAAGGAGTTTGACACCACATACATACAGAAATGGAAGAAGACCTTGGGTTAATGGCACTTACCCAGGAGGTAAGGACCTCAGGCCTGGAATTGCTGGATTCAAATACAATCGGGATTTATTTTGATAAGAAAATCGAAAAATGAGGAAAATAAAGAAAAATATTTGTTATATATTAATTGTTATCTGTTCAATAATAACAGGAATAATGTATCTGCCTTTTTGTCAGCTGAATCAATTATATTATGATGACAGGTGGCCACAATTAAACTATAAAATAAAAGAACAAGATGATTTATATTATAAGATATTATATACGGTAGCCCCTTTCGTAGTACGTATGTATTTATATCCCAATTGTTACTTCATAACAAAGGGATCTACTTTTGAGAATGTTTCTTGTAACGACGATAATGATAACATACACAATGTGTCATTAAAATTCAATTGGGATAATAGTATAACAATAACGGTCGATTCAAAGTTGTATAGTATAGAAGTGGACAGTATATCACTTCACCCGGGGATGTACAAGGGATATGTTACGGAAGGAGCAGTCATGGGGTATACATCATGGGAAACAAACGGAAAGGTGGTTGTGGACTCCATGTATGTCTATCATCCTTCTGATGAGGAATATTTTGTACGTATAGAGTTTTTTGATAAAAAAGGAAATAAAGCGGCCATTGATAGACAACAGTCTTCTCTCCCTCATGGCAGACAACGCTATGCCTTTGATTTCTCTATAAACGGAAAAGAACTGTGGACAGGCAAAGAAACAGGATTTGACTATTAAAAAAAGTCAGTGCTATGCCCAGTCAATACGACAGGGGCATAGCACTGATAGAATACGACGATATGAACTACCCTAAGGCGAAAGGTTTATTTGCCCTTACGGGCAGAAATCCAATAAGAATCTTTTTGATAATCTCAGGCTCTATGAGCCAGAAATATTTCTGAGCCGACAGGCTCCAAAGATTGTCCTGGTGATTCTCCATGATTTCTGCTCCGAAGGAGTATAATAAAAAGCAAAAAAGCCAGTCACACCATCAAACCGGTGCGACTGGCTTTCTTTTCTTTTAACTATCATGTTTCATGATTTCCAATATACAATGCCACTATGTGAACATTTCTTGTAAAAGAAAAACATGCGATAAGTTTGTTGTTTTCAAAAAAAAGTGTAACTTTGCATTTGGGATGTACTAAACAATTGTTTATCCTGATAAAAAAGAATTAATTCATAACAACAAAACTATCTGAACAATGAGAAAGATGAGACCAGACAATGGGCAGTTTGAAATGATACAGCTGCCATACGGACAAGATGCACTGAGCCCGGTGATAAGTGAGGAGACAATAGCTTATCATTACGGCAAGCACCTGCAGGCCTATGTTAATAATCTCAATGCTTTGTTGCCTGGCAGTGGATTTGAGGACAAGACATTGGAGTATATCGTTTGTCATTCGGAAGGGGCTGCGTTTAACAATGCAGGTCAGATATTGAATCATAATATGTATTTCTCGCAGTTCCGTTCTCCACAGGAAAATAATGTGCCGACAGGAAAGATTGCAGAACTGATAGACAGGCAGTTTGGTTCGTTTGAGGCTTTCAAAGCCGAGTTTGAGAAAAAAGGAGCTACGCTTTTTGGCAGCGGATGGGTTTGGCTGTCTGCAGACCTGGAAGGTCAGTTGTATATTACCCAGGAGATAAATGCAGGTAATCCCGTAACGAAGGGACTGACGCCCCTCCTTACATTCGATGTCTGGGAGCATGCTTATTATCTGGATTATCAGAATCAGCGTCCGGCACATCTTGCTGCTTTGTGGCAGATTATTAACTGGGATGTGGTGAATGATAGAATAGAATAACATAAGTTTAAGTTTTTTATTAAATAAAAATTTCGGCATTACAAATATTTTTTGTAAATTTGCATTCAAATCCCGTTAATGCGGGATTCTGTGAAGAATAAACAGAGATTATATATTAACTAATGAGAACTATGATTAAAGCATTTGAAAATTTGGAAGTATGGTGGGTGACTGGTGCACAGTTGCTCTACGGAGGTGATGCGGTGGTAGCGGTTGATGGCCACTCAAAGGAAATGGTTGAGGGACTGAACAACAGCGGCATAATACCTGTAAAGGTGGTTTACAAAGGCACTGCAAACAGCTCTAAGGAAGTAGAGAACGTGATGAAGGCCGCCAACAACGACGATAAGTGCGTGGGCATAATAACTTGGATGCATACGTTCTCTCCTGCAAAGATGTGGATCAAGGGTCTGCAGGCATTGCAGAAGCCTCTGTTGCATTTTCATACACAGTATAATGCAGAGATACCATGGGACACCATGGATATGGATTTCATGAACCTTAACCAGTCGGCTCACGGCGATATCGAGTTCGGACACATTTGTACTCGCATGCGTGTGCAGCGTAAGGTTGTATGCGGTTACTGGAAGAGTGAGGACGTTCAGAAGAAGATAGCGGTATGGGCGCGCGTAGCGGCAGGTGTTGCTGATGCAAAGAATGTACGCTGTCTGATGTTTGGCATGAACATGAACAACGTGGCTGTTACAGATGGAGACCGCGTAGAGTTTGAGCAGCGCATGGGCTATCACGTGGATTACTATCCTGTAAGCTCACTGATGGAATACTTTAAGAAGGTGACAGATGCCGAGGTTGATGAGCTCGTAAAAGAATATAAGGAGCAATATACCATCAAGATAGACGAGAGCGGTATCGATGTCTATTGGGAGAAGGTGAAGAATGCCGCAAGGGCAGAGATAGCACTGCGCCGCGTACTTAAAGACGAGGGTGCAACAGCATTCACAACTAACTTCGACGACCTCGGAGATGCAGATATCAACGATCCTAACTTTGTAGGTTTTGACCAGATTCCTGGACTCGCTTCACAGCGTCTGATGGCGGAGGGCTACGGCTTTGGTGCGGAAGGTGACTGGAAGACAGCGTGTCTCTATCGTACACTGTGGGTTATTCAGCAGGGTATGCCAACGGGCTGCTCATTCCTTGAGGACTACACACTGAATTTTGCCGGTGATCGTTCTTCTTGCCTGCAGAGCCACATGCTCGAGGTGTGTCCGCTCATAGCAGTTGACAAACCAACTCTTGAGGTTCATTTCCTCGGTATTGGTATCCGTAAGCAGCAGACTGCCCGCCTGGTGTTCACCTCAAAGGTAGGCCGTGGTATCAAGGCAACAGTTGTTGACCTCGGTAATCGCTTCCGTCTGATTTCACAGGAGGTAGAGTGTATTGAGCCAAAGCCAATGCCAAACCTTCCGGTGGCAAGTGCACTGTGGGTGCCACAGCCAACATTCGAAATCGGTGCCGGCGCATGGATCCTTGCAGGTGGTACGCACCACAGCGCATTCTCTTATGACATAACAGAAGAATACTGGGATGACTTCGCAGAGATGCTCGGCATAGAGTATGTCAGAATTAACAAAGAAACCAACATAGCCGACTTTAAGCAGCAGCTTCGCAATAATGAACTGTATTATATGCTTAACAAGGCTTTGAAGTAAAGAATATATTATTTAAGGATTAAAGAATTGAGATAGCAATATTATTCAATTCCTTAATCCTTAATAGTTTAAATCATAATTATGAACGCAAAAGAAACAATACAGGCTGGTAAAGCTATTCTTGGTATCGAGTTTGGTTCTACCCGTATAAAGGCTGTACTTATTGACGAAGATAATAAGCCGATAGCACAAGGCAGTCATGAGTGGGAGAATTCACTCGTTGACGGATTGTGGACTTACAGCATAGAGGAGATATGGTATGGCTTGCAGGATTGTTATGCTGATATGCTGAAAGATGTCAAGGCGCAGTATGACTGTGTCATTGAGAGTCTTGCAGCTATAGGCATCTCTGCCATGATGCACGGTTACATGGCTTTTGATGAGAATGACAAGATACTCGTACCTTTCCGTACATGGCGTAACACCAACACAGGTAAGGCTGCTGCAGCATTATCAGAGCTTTTCGTATATAATATTCCATTACGTTGGAGCATATCACATCTGTATCAGTGCATACTTGAAAATAATGCGCATGTGAAGGATATAAAATTCCTCACGACCCTTGCTGGATATATTCATTGGCAGCTTACAGGAGAGAAGGTGCTTGGTGTAGGAGATGCGTCAGGTATGCTTCCGATAGACCCTGAGACAAAAGATTATAATGCCGTAATGGTGAGCAAGTTTGATAATCTTATTGCATCAAAAGGTTATCCTTGGAAACTGCTTGATATCTTGCCGAGGGTGCTTGTTGCGGGTGAGAATGCCGGAGTGTTGACGGAGGAAGCTGCAAAGCGTCTTGACGTTTCTGGTAATCTTAAGGGAGGAATACCACTTTGTCCACCAGAAGGAGATGCGGGTACCGGTATGGTAGCAACAAATGCCGTAAAGCAGCGTACAGGTAACGTGTCTGCAGGAACATCGTCTTTCTCTATGATCGTTTTGGAGAAAGATCTCTCAAAACCATCAGAGATGATAGACATGGTTACGACACCTGACGGAAGTTTAGTGGCTATGGTTCATTGTAATAACTGTACATCTGATATAAATGCCTGGGTAAAACTCTTCAAGGAATACCAAGAGCTTCTCGGTGTGCCAGTTGACATGAACGAAGTATATGGCAAACTCTATAACAATGCTCTTAAGGGAGATGCTGACTGTGGCGGAGTGCTTACCTACAACTATATATCAGGTGAGCCTGTTACGGGAATGCAGGATGGTCGTCCGCTTGTAGTACGTTCTGCTAATGACAAGTTTAACCTTGCCAATTTTATTCGTTCAAATCTCTATGCCACCGTTGCAGTGCTGAAACTTGGTAACGATATTCTTTTCAAAGAAGAGAAAGTCAAGGTAGACCGTATCACAGGTCACGGTGGTCTGTTCAAGACAAAGGGAGTAGGGCAGCGTGTCTTGGCTGCTGCACTGAATTCCCCTATTTCTGTAATGGAGACAGCAGGTGAAGGTGGTGCATGGGGCATTGCATTGCTGGCAGGTTACTTGATTAACAAGAAAGGCATGAACCTTGCAGATTATCTTGAAGAAGTAGTGTTTGCTGGTAACACAGGCGTAGAGATCGCTCCGACGAAAGAAGATGTAGAAGGCTTCAATCGTTACATGGAGTATTACAAGGAAGGCCTGGCTATAGAAAAAGCAGCAGTGGAAAATAAAAAGTAATATTTATAAACATCAATATGACAAACGACATCAAAGTGTTAAATCATGCAGCTGACAATATTAGGATATTGGCTGCTGCTGCAGTGGAAAAAGCAAAGTCCGGACATCCTGGTGGTGCAATGGGCGGTGCGGATTTCATCAATGTATTGTACTCTGAATATTTACAGTATGATCCAAAAAATCCTGAATGGGTAGGCAGGGATCGCTTCTTCCTCGACCCTGGCCATATGGCTCCAATGCTTTATTCGCAATTGTGTCTTATAGGAAAATTCACATTGGATGAATTGGCACAGTTACGTCAATGGGGATCGCCTACGACTGGACATCCAGAATATGAGATAGCGCGTGGAATAGAGAATACTTCAGGACCTTTAGGACAGGGACATGTATTTGCTATCGGCGCAGCAATTGCCGCTAAGTTCCTTGCTGCTCATACTGGTAATCCAACATTCGCCAAGGAAACAATATATGCGTATATTTCCGATGGTGGTATAGAAGAGGAGATCTCTCAGGGCGGAGCACGTATAGCGTCTTCTTTGGGATTGGATAATCTTATAATGTTCTATGACTCTAATGACATTCAATTGTCCACTGAGACAAAAGACGTCATGAATGAGGATACTGCGGCAAAGTATCGTGCTCTTGGATGGTATGTAATAGAAATCAATGGTAATGATGCTGCGCAGATCCGTAAGGCTATTGAAGAGGCAAAGTCCGTAAAGGGACAGCCTACACTTATTATTGGAAAGTGTATAATGGGTAAGGGCGCTTTAAAGGAGGACGGTACTTCTTATGAAGCAAACTGCAAGACTCATGGTGCGCCTCTTGGCGGTCAGGCTTTTGTGAATACAATCAAGAATTTGGGCGGTGATCCAGAGAAGCCATTCCAGATATTCGATGATGTTAAGGAACTGTATGCAAATCGCGCAAAAGAACTGGAGTCAATCGTTACTGAACGCTATGCAGAAGAGAATGCGTGGGCTGCAGCAAATCCTGATAAGGCAAAGCAACTTGAAGAATGGTTCGCTGGCAAGGCTCCAAAGGTAGACTGGTCTGTAGTTTCACAAAAGGCCAATGATGCTACACGTTCGGCATCAGCAGCATGCCTCAGTGCATTAGCAGAGCAAGTTCCAAATATGATATGTGCATCAGCAGACCTATCTAACTCAGATAAAACAGACGGATTCCTGAAAAAGACACGTGCACTGACAAAGGATGACTTCGGTGGGGCATTCTTCCAGGCAGGCGTTGCTGAGTTGACTATGGCATGTTGCTGTATCGGTATGTCACTTCATGGTGGCGTGATACCTGCGTGTGGAACGTTCTTCGTATTCTCTGACTATATGAAACCAGCTGTTCGTATGGCTGCATTGATGCAATTGCCGGTTAAATTCATTTGGACACATGATGCTTTCCGCGTAGGAGAGGATGGACCGACACATGAGCCTGTAGAACAGGAAGCGCAGATACGCTTGATGGAAAAACTGCATAATCATGCAGGAAAGCCATCTGTTCTTGTATTGCGTCCTGCTGAAGCAAAAGAAACTACAGAAGCGTGGAAGCTTGCTATGGACAATATGTCAACCCCTACAGCTTTGATATTCTCTCGACAGAATATTAATGACTTACCAGAAGGCAATGACTATTCACAGGTGTCCAAGGGAGCATATATCGTTGCAGGTTCAGACGAGAATCCTGATGTTGTATGTGTTGCATCCGGTTCAGAGGTTTCTACTCTTGTTAGTGGTGCAGAATTACTTCGCAAGGATGGCGTTAAAGTGCGTATAGTGAGTGTTCCTTCCGAAGGACTGTTCCGTGAGCAACCAATGGAATATCAGCAAAAGATCATCCCTGTAGGTTCGAAAATCTTTGGTATGACAGCAGGACTCCCTGTTAATTTGCAAGGTTTCCTTATAGGAGCAGATCCTAAGTCTAAGATATGGGGACTTGAAAGCTTCGGCTTCTCTGCACCATACAAAGTGCTTGATGAAAAACTGGGATATACGGCAGAAAACGTATATAATCAGGTGAAATCTATACTTTAAAGTATTAACTCCCTGTCCTTGTTTGTTTAAGGTTAGATACAATACCATTTGCAAACAAGGATAAGGGGCATTTATTAATCTATTAAATCTATTATGACTATGGACAAGAAGATTATTGGAGTAGCCAGCGATCACGCTGGTTTTCCACTGAAGCAGTTTGTTATTCAGTACCTTGAAGAGAAAGGTATAGAGTACAAGGACTTTGGTACTTACAGTGACCGTTCTTGCGACTATCCGGATTTTGCGCATCCTTTGGCAAATGACATTGAGGCGGGTGTAGTTTCATGTGGAATCGGCATCTGTGGATCTGGTGAAGGAATGGCTATGACCTTAAATAAGCATCATGGTGTGCGTGCAGGTTTAGCCTGGAACGTAGAAATAGCGCATCTCATTCGTCAGCACA
>JAEEGF010079706.1_pt1 | contig 14047 bp, 11 predicted proteins | sample 9134171 | NCBI WGS metagenome assembly JAEEGF01 (sample SAMN16246542, study PRJNA631951) | gut metagenome | biome: gut microbiome; feature: rumen; material: AP-attached | host: Bos | place: Iran: Karaj | collected 2018-10
TGGCTTGGCACTGAGGTGTTTGGCTACATATAGGCTATTGCCGGAACCTGTGAAATAGAAAACTATGCGTTTCTTGCCATTGTCATTTGTGCAGGATGTAAGCACATTGCTTGTGCCTAGTATGAAAGCACCTGAAGCTAAAAGCCCGAGATTCTTCAGTGCTTCTCTGCGTGTCATTCTCTTAATGGTATTCATAATTCTTCATTTTAAATTATTTTGATGCAAATTTATGAGTTTTACCTGGTTTAATAGTTGAGAATAATGCTGAGATTATTACCCTTTTTTCTTTTTTTGCGATTTGGTGTGACAAAATAGATATGATTATTTTGCCAAAGTTTTATTTGTTGTTACCTTTGTGGGTGAGATAAAAAGATGATGGCTATGGATTTTGAACCTAAGAATGTTATTGTTAAACCAAATGTTGAGGGTTTGGCTTCAGACGATGTGATTGACTATGTGGTACATATCTATGTGAAAAGGGGGAGGGTAGAGCTGAAGTATCATGGTGAGCCCATGTTGTTGGAGGCAGGACAGTGCATGATTGTGCGCATGCAGCGACTCATCACTGATGTGTTGCCATCGTCTGATTGCGAAGCTGATGCCATCTATATTACACCCACTTTTATTGAGATGTCAACACCTCGCAATAATTATGGAATTCGTGGTTCATTGATGCTTTTCATCAATCCAATTATGACGCTTGATGAAGCAGGGCAATCTCGCTGTCAGCGCGATTTTGACGAAGTGAAGTTGCGTTTGCAGGACGATCATCCTTTCAAGAACGATGTTGTGAGTTGTGCCTGCCAGATGATGTTTCTTGATTTCTTCGATTTCCACAAACGACTATATCCAGGTGAAGATGTGTCATTCCCCAATGCGCAGTTGATGAGCAGTTTCTTGCAGTTGCTTTCGCGAGGTGATTATGTAAAGAACCGTGAGGTGAGCTACTATGCCGATATCCTGTGTGTGACACCTAAATACCTGTCGGAAGTTTCTAAGCGTGTAAGTGGATATGGAGCCAACTATTGGATTAATCGTTATACTATTATAGAGATTCAGCGCCGCTTGCGCCACTCCAATGCTTCGCTGGTAGAGATTTCTGATGAGTTTAACTTCTCTTCAACTGCCTATTTCAGTCGTTTTGTACAGAACTACCTTGGCACCAGCCCAGGAGCTTATCGCAGCTGAATTATACCTGCCTTTACCTTCCTTTCTGATAATAAGCTGATGTGTTTTATTTGAGATTTCATTTGGGTGTTTGCTAATTTATATGTATTTTCGCATCAGATATGATTGATCAGGCTACAGTAGATAGGATTCTGGATGCCGCCCAGATTGTGGATGTGGTGTCTGACTTTGTGACGTTGCGTAAGCGCGGGGTGAATTATGTGGGTTTGTGTCCGTTCCATGATGACCGAACGCCTTCATTCTCCGTATCGCCCTCGCGTAATATCTGCAAGTGCTTTGCCTGTGGTAAGGGTGGCACCCCCGTGCACTTCATTATGGAGCACGAGCAGATTACCTATGTCGAGGCACTGAAGTACCTGGCGAAGAAATATGGCATCGAGGTGAAGGAGCGTGAGTTGAGTACGGAGGAGCGACAAGCGCAGAATGACCGTGAGAGTGCCTTTATTGTCAATCAGTTTGCACGTGATTACTACCATGATATCTTGTTGAATAACCCTGACGGACGTAGCATTGGTTTGGCTTATTTCCGCAATCGTGGTTTCCGCGATGATATCATTGAAAAGTTCCAGTTGGGTTATGCCTTGCAGCAGCGTGACGCCTTCCCAAAAGCCGCATTGGCGAAGGGGTATAATGAGAAGTTCTTGGCATCTTATGAGGTTAAGACAAAGGTGGATGGAAAGGATGTGGCGGTGGCCAAGGGTACAGGAATCTGCTACAAACGTGACGACGGACAGCTGGTGGATCGTTATGCCGGTCGTGTCATCTTCCCTTGGATCAGTCTGAGTGGCAAGGTGGTTGCTTTTGGTGGACGCTTGCTCGACTCACGCACCAAGGGTGTGGCGCAGAAGTACGTCAATTCTCCTGACTCTGAGATATTTCACAAGGAACGTGAACTCTATGGCATCTATCAGGCGAAGAAGGCCATCGTGAAGGAAGACTGCGTCTATATGGTAGAGGGTTATACTGATGTGATTTCCATGCACCAGTGTGGAGTGGAGAATGTGGTGGCCAATTCAGGTACTGCCCTCAGTAAGTACCAGATTAACATACTGCACCGTTTTACCAATAATATTATATTACTTTATGATGGTGATGAGGCTGGTATCCATGCTGCTACTCGAAGTGCCGAGATGCTGTTGCAGGAAGGTATGACGGTGAAGGTGTGTCTGCTGCCTGACGGTGACGATCCTGACTCTTTTGCCCGTAAGCATACTGCTCAGGAGTATCGTCAATTCATCAATGATAATGCTACAGATTATATCCGTTTCAAAACCAGCTTGCTGTTGCGTCAAGCAGGTAACGATCCGTTGAAGCGAGGCGAAGCTATCCGTGAGGTTACCAAGTCTATTGCCATCATTCCTGAAGCCATCATGCGTGATGTGTTCATCAAAGAAGCCGCAGATATGTTGGGCATTGAGGAGAAGCGTATGGTAGGATATGTAGCGGATCAGCGACTGGCGAACAAGCGTGCGGAGGAGAAGAAAGCTGCTATGCCTACAACAGCTCAGACGCCAGAAGAGCAGACCCCTCCTGAAAATCCACCAATGCTTGATGCACCGATTGATGCCAATGAGGAATCAATTCTCAATGGTCAATCGTCAATGGTCAAGGTTCAAGGTTCAACAATTAACGATCAATCAGAAAAAGCTCTTTATAAGTATGAACATCTGGTGATGCAACTCTTGGTTCGCCATGGCGAGCAGACGATGTGTGAGCTGACGGATGAGGGAGGTAATACCATCCAGGTGACTGTAATAGAGTTCTTGGATAACAACTTGTCGCAAGACGGCATTGAATTGTCTGACCCATTGTTTAGGGAGATGTTCCGTCAAGCTGTGGAGCATAGGCTTGATGCCGATTTCTGTGCCGAGCGGTATTTTATCAACCATCCGGATAGTGCCATCAGCCATATGGCATTGGAACTGGTGAGTGACCGTTACCAGCTCAGTAAGTATCATTTCAAGAATCAGACGATTATAACTGACGATAAACGACTGGAGGAGTTGGCAATTGAGATTGCCACCAGCTATAAATATGCCATCATTAATGAGGAATTGAAGGAGGTGATGCAACAACTACAAGACCCTGTCGTAGCTGCAGATGAGGTGAAATGTGCACAGACCTTCCAGCGTTTTACAGAATTGCGCGAGATACTGGCCGAGTTTGCCAAGCGATTGGGTGAACGGGTAGTACTATCGTTCTAACCCCTAATCAAATTCATAAATTCTTCCCTCGTCTTTGCTTGGTTGAATGCACCGGTGAAGTCGGAGGTTGTGGTGATGGAGTTCTGCTTCTCCACCCCTCGCATTTGCATGCACATGTGCTTTGCCTCTATCACCACCATCACACCCAATGGGTTGAGAGTCTGCTGAATGCACTCCTTGATTTGTGAGGTCATGCGCTCTTGTATCTGTAGTCGATGTGAGTAGATATCTACCACTCGGGCAATCTTGCTGAGGCCCGTGATATAGCCGTTAGGGATATAAGCGACGTGCGCCTTGCCAAAGAAAGGTAAAAGGTGGTGCTCGCAAAGAGAATAAAAGTCAATGTCCTTCACGATTACCATCTGGCTATAGTCCTCCTTGAACTTAGCTGAGTTGAGTACCTCGTGAGGGTCAATGGAGTAGCCACCAGTGAGTGTCATCATGGCTTTTGCCACGCGCTCAGGTGTCTTGAGCAATCCTTCACGATTAGCATCCTCACCCACCAGGGTAAGCATACGGTGAATGTGTCCTTTTAATTCCTCTAATTCTGGCGTTTCTGCTACTACTTCTTTCCCTAACATAATATATTACTTTAAAAGTCAATCGTAATTTGATCCCTCACAATAGAGACTTCCTTGAACTGGCCTGTAGATTTCAACTGTCGCATCATGGCATCAGCTTCCTCGATGCTGGAAAAATTACCCACACGGCAAAGCCAACGTGGTGATACGAAGTAAGCATATACCTGTGCATCCTGGAAATACTGCTTTACTTTGCTTGCCATCTGCTGTGCCTCGTTGCGTGAACGGCTGGTGTTGTTCCCTGCATAGACCTGTACGCGGTAGCCCTGACGTTTCAGTTCTTTCTTCTCTCCAGAACGACCAGTGTTGGCAGCAGTGCCGCCAGTGCCATTCACCAGTGCGGTAATTTTTTCATCTTGGTGGATGGTGACCTTGCCCTGTCCTGCTACATCCGTCTGCAGACTCTTTACAATGTCACGCTGTGCGAATGCCGACATTGTCAAAGCAAACATACATAAAATGATTGTGGCTATTCTTTTCATTTTTCTTTTTGTAATATTGTTTCCCGCCAGACGGCGGGAAACAATAGATATTTTATTTCTTCCAAGCATCGATAATACCCTTGAAATCAGTGCACTTCAGAGAAGCGCCACCAATCAGGCCACCATCGATGTCAGGCTTCGCAAACAGCTCAGGAGCGTTGCTTGCCTTGCAGCTACCACCATAGAGGATAGAAGTGTTGTCAGCTACCTCAGCACCATACCTCTCAGCTACGCAACCACGGATGTAAGCGTGAATCTCTTCAGCCTGCTCAGCGGTAGCAGTCTTGCCAGTACCTATAGCCCAGATTGGCTCGTAAGCGATGATGATGTTAGCAAATTCCTCAGCGCTCAGGTTGAATACTGAACCTTCCAACTCAGCCTTTACTACCTCGTTCTGCTGGTTAGCCTCACGCTCAGCCAAGCTCTCGCCGATGCAGAAGATAACCTTCAGACCATTAGCCAGTGCCAACAGCACCTTTTCTTTCAGAATCTCAGGAGTTTCCTTGTAGTACTCACGACGTTCTGAGTGACCCAGAATCACATACTGTGCGCCTGTGCTCTTTACCATCTCTGCTGATACCTCACCAGTGTAAGCACCCTTAACCTTATCTGCGCAGTTCTCGGCACCCAGACCAATCACGTCCTGATTCAGGAACTGTGCAACAGTTGCCAGGTGGATAAATGGGGTGCAGATTACTACGTCACAGTTAGGCTTATCTGCTGCCAATGCCTCGTTCAACTCCTTAGCCAAAGCTACACCTTCTTGCAGGTTCATGTTCATCTTCCAGTTACCTGCTACAATTTTCTTTCTCATACTTCTTTTAATTAATTTGTTGTTATTCTTGTTGTTATTCTTTTTGTTAAATATTCTGTCAATCAATACTATCAATGCCAATGGCACCAAGAACCACACGCATACCCAACCCAAGGTTTTGAGGTCGTTTACTTCTTTAGTCTGACCCAATGTCAACTCTTCCAGTGGAGCTGTCAGTTTAAACTCGTCAGGTATCTGGGAGTCGCACCACTTGTTAAGTATCATACCTTCGCGGATGAGCACCAATCCCGGGTTGCTACGAACAATCGTCTTCAGGGTGATATCGTCCATGATGCAGAATGGATATTCTGCCCCCGTGCGATCACGCCATAGCTCGATGGCTTCAGCTGACGACGACGACAAAGCATAGAACTTATACTCATGTTCCTTGCTGTATTCGTACAACTCATTGATGAGGTCGATGTTTCCCTCGTTAGCCTCTTCTGTTCGGTGCATCACCAGCAGGAAGGTATATCCAGGGTCGTCTAATACATCATCGGTGATGTCATCGCCCGTTTCCATCTCCTCCATCACGAAATCATGGATGGGTGGTTCATAACCTTTCTCCACTACCACCGTTTCGGCACTGAAGAAAGTCCAAGTGCTATCGGGGTAATTATCTATGGTGAAGGTCTGCTTCACACCATCTTTCTCCATCACGAAGCGTGTGTCAAAGACCGTTGGCTTAGCGCCCTCAGGGATCACCATACCCTCATGGATGTTGTTCCCTATCCTGTATGGACGGAAGTCGATAATGGGCAATGTCGCTAAGCAATAAACGGCTAAAGCAAAAGCGAATACCACACTATAGTTTGACAGTGTCCATTCCATCTTTTTCGTCAGGAATCTCACCATATTCCAAGGCGTAATGAACACTACGATGGCACAAATCAGCAACACCACATTCTTGCCAAATGTTTGCCAGTTGGTCAGTACCAGTGCATCGCCAAAACAACCGCAGTCGCTGATGGGGTTGGTCAAAGCCAAATAGAGCGTCAACGGCGTCATCACTATCATGATCAGCAATGCCAAACGGGTGGTGGCACGTCGTTTGATGCCCAACATCAGGTGTACACCCACACCAAATTCCAGTACCGCCAGTGTCACAGACAGGGCTATGGGCACCATGTCGGGTACCAGCTGTGACAGTCCGAAGGCCGTCAAGTAATCCTGTATCTTATACGATGTACCCAGTGGGTCAACAGCTTTCACGAAGCCTGAGAACACAAATGTTGCCCCCAAGATGAAGCGGCAGATATTTACCACCCACCTCCATGTCACGCTATTTCTCCACCTAGTCGCCAAAGTTCAGTTTAATCAGTCCAAATACTGAATAGTTGATCATATCCATATAGTTGGCATCCACGCCTTCTGATACCAAGGTATTGCCAGCCAAGTCCTCTATCTGCTTGGTACGGTTTATCTTCATCAGTATCAAGTCGGTATAGGATGTAATCCGCATGTTGCGCCACGCCTCGTCATAGTCGTGATTCTTAGCTAACATCAGCTCTAGGGTTGATTTGGCATATTTGTCGTACAGCTCGATTGCTTTTTTCTCGTCGATGTCCTCATGTTCGGCATAACCCAGTTCCAACTGTATCAGGGCGATGATGCCATAGTTAACGATGCCCATAAACTCGGGTTTGATGCCTTCGCCCACCATCGAAACTCCTTTTACTTCTAAGGTGCGAATGCGGTTGGCCTTGATGAATATCTGGTCGGTTACTGACGACGGGCGCATGATGCGCCAAGCGGCTCCGTAATCGTGTAGCTTCTTGACGAACAGGTCGCGACATTCGGCTATCACTTGTTCAAACTGTGCCTTGGTATCTCTCATGTCTTTATTAATTTGTTGCAAAGATAGTAAATTAGTGGGATAAAATAAAAAGGGTGCTCTTAATTTATATAAAAGCACCCTATTTTTATGTAATTATAGTTATTTTCACGAACATCTAAGCACCTGTCCGATTTGCAGAACAGTGCTGGTGGTGATGCCATTGAGGCGGCAAAGCTGATTAACAGTGACTCCTTGCTTAGCAGCAATCTTCGACAAAGTGTCGCCACTCTTTACCTTGTAATATACACCCTCGCCATTGGCTACCTGCGGCTGTGTCGTTGGTACCTTGGCGTTTGCCCTCACCTTGGTGCGTTTCTCTGTCGGCTGTTTTTTGAATGAATGAGTATAGCTGTCAGCTGTTACGTCCTGTTTCTCGAAATCGAACATCAGGGCTGGGTTGATGGCTATGCCCAAGAAGCGGGTCTCGAAATGCAGGTGAGATCCTGTAGAACGACCGGTATTGCCACCCAAGCCAATCACATCGCCTGCGCGAACCAACTGGTCTTCTTTCACCAATTGCTTTGACAGATGACCATATACTGTTTCCAGTCCGTTGTCATGACGAATCACAATGTATTTGCCATAACCTCTTCGGCCCTGGTCCTTCACAATGCGAATCTTGCCATCGAATGCCGAGCGGATGGTGTCACCTACGTTTACCTTAATGTCCAATCCTGCATGTGCACGACGCCTGCGTGGACGATATCCAAATACATCATTGATCTGCGTGCTGGGGGTAGGCATGCAAAAACCTGTCAAGTCGAAAGTATATGTATCTGGCAATACAGCGTTAGCATATGAATTTACAAATTCATTGTCCCACGACTGGTAGATTTCTAAGCTTGGAAATTCTGCTTGTTCAACTTTAATGGCCTTCTGTAAAGCCAGCGAGTCAACGCTCTTAAGCTTCACATCCACAGGTGCCTGACGTGCTATCAGGTCTTGAGCGGACATGCCCATGCTGAACATGCAAGAAACTGTAAATATGATAGTCTTAACAAAACTAATCTTCATAAATAATAATCCTTTTTAGGGTCGCTTGTACGACACTATAATTCCACTAATCGCACAAAGGTAAGACAATTTTACCTTTCAGCCAAAAAAATATATGTTTAATTGTCTTAAATGTGTTGAATAACATATTTAGCTGATGGCCGACCAGTTGACATTGGTCTTGCGTAAAGCCTTCAGCTGACGCCATAAAAGATTATATTTCGGCAGTTCGCAAGTGGGGTCTTCCTCTACGATTTTCTCTGCTTCATCGCGAGCCAGTTGAAGGATTTGTCCATCACGAGCCAGGTCGGCAATCTTCAAGTCGAACGCCATGCCACTCTGTTGGGTACCCTCCAGGTCACCAGGGCCACGCAACTTCAGGTCGGCTTCTGCTATCTCGAAGCCATCGTTGGTACGTACCATGATTTCAATGCGTTTCCTGGTGTCTTCTGCCAGTTTGAATCCTGTCACAAGGATGCAATACGACTGGTCAGCACCTCGTCCTACACGCCCTCTCAACTGGTGCAACTGTGACAGCCCGAAGCGCTCGGCATTCTGAATGACCATAACTGAGGCGTTAGGCACATTCACCCCCACTTCTATCACGGTGGTAGCTACCAATATCTGTGCTTCGCCTTGTACAAAGCGTTGCATTTGTTCGTCTTTAATGGAAGGTTTCATTTGTCCGTGCACCTGTGCCACTGTCAGATCGGGGAAGTCGTCACACACCTGTGAGTAGCCTTCCACCAGGTTCTTGAGGTCGATTTTTTCGCTTTCCTTGATGAGTGGATAGACAATATAGATTTGCCTGCCTTCACTCACCTGCTTGCGGATGAACGCATTGAGTTGTTGCCTGCGGTTATCAAACTGATGCAGGGTGGCGATGGGTTTACGACCAGGGGGTAACTCGTCAATGACAGAAACATCGAGGTCGCCATAGAGTGTCATTGCCAAGGTTCTTGGGATAGGTGTGGCAGTCATTACCAACACGTGAGGCGGTTGCAGACTCTTTGCCCACAATCGGGCACGTTGTGCCACGCCAAAGCGATGCTGCTCGTCGATTACCGCCAGCCCGAGGTGGGCGAAGTTTACGCCGTCTTCTATCAGGGCATGGGTGCCAATCAGTATATGCACCTCACCGTTGATGAGGTGTTGCAGGATGTCCTCACGTTTCTTGCCTTTTATGGAGCCAGTGAGTAGTTCCACTTGTACACCTAAGCCTTCCAATTGACGGCACAGGGTTTCATAGTGCTGGTTGGCAAGGATTTCCGTAGGTGCCATCAAACATGCTTGGTATCCATTGTCAAGGGCGAGGAGCATACTCATTAGTGCCACCATCGTCTTGCCGCTGCCTACATCGCCTTGTAGCAAGCGGTTCATCTGTTTGCCACTGCCCATGTCGGCACGTATTTCGCGAAGCACTCGCTTTTGTGCATTGGTCAGTTCAAAGGGCAGGTAGTCGCGGTAGAACGTGTGGAAGTAAGCACCCACATGTTGGAACACATAGCCACGGAATTTGCGTCGTCGGTCACTGGCATAGCGCAGGATGTTAAGCTGTACGTAGAACAGTTCCTCGAACTTTAGGCGGAACTTGGCTTGTCTAAGGGCTTCGTTATTCTGGGGGAAATGGATGTTGCGCAGGGCATCCGTCAGGGACATCAGGTGTTGCTGGGCAATAATCTCTGGGGTAAGTGTTTCAGACAATGGGTCTTTCAATAACATCACTGCGTTCTGCATCATCTTCTCGATGGCGTGCGAGTTGAGGAAGCTGCGCTTCAACTTCTCTGTGGTGTTGTAATATGGCTGTAACCCCAAATTGTTCATTTGCACTTCTGATGCAGGATCCAGGTCGGGGTGGGCAATATTTACCCGTCCGTTGAATACGCCAGGCTTGCCAAACACGATGTAGTCCTGGTGCAACTTGTAGCGGTTGGTTACATACTTGATGCCCTGAAACCAAATGAGGTCGATGAAGCCCGTTCCGTCAGTGAAATGTGCAATGAGACGCTTGCCTCTTCCTTCGCCAGCTGTCTCAAATGATACGATTTGTCCACGTACCTGAATATAGGGCATGTCGCCCGTCACCTCGTTGATGGGGTATATCTGGCTGCGATCTACGTACTTGTAGGGGAAATAATATAGCAAGTCTTGAACTGAATGAATATCCAGCTCCTTGGCAAGTAGGTTCGCTCGTTGCGGCCCCACGCCACTGATGAATTTCACGTCCAGCTGTTCAATCATCTCAATAGGCTTTCTGCAATCTTCAGGTCAAAAGGGGTGGTGAGCTTGATGTTCTCGCGGTTACCCTCTGTGAGCCATACGGGATGGCCCATAGCCTCCACTACTGAAGCGTCGTCGGTGAAAGCAGTGGTGTAAGGCTGCTCATAGGCACGTTTCAGTAAATTTACGCTAAACACTTGGGGTGTTTGTACCAAGCGATATTCGCTGCGGGGAACGGTTTTTGAAACCTCGGAATCTTGTATTATCCTGATTGTCTCAATGACAGGGATTACCGGTATCACGGCCAGTTTCCCTTCTGCCAACTTATAGCATCGTTGTAATACCTCCTGCGATACAAAAGGACGAACGCCATCGTGCACCCCCACTACGGCATTGGCCTCGTTGGGGATCAAAGCCAAGCCATTCTTCACCGAGTGGAAACGAGTCTCTCCACCTGTTGCTACCTGATGGGGGGTGCTGCATCCGTGTTGGCGGCACAGCTCTTGCCACGTGTCTTGCTGATCGGCTGGCAACACCAAAATCAATTGCATCTGGGAGTCGAAGCTATTGAATGTTTGGAGTGTATGCATCAATATAGGCTTGCCATCACCAATCGGCAAGAACTGCTTGGGTACTTCTCCACCCATGCGCAAGCCCTTGCCGCCAGCAACTATGATGGCGTATCGCTTCATGCCTCCACCATCATGGCAGCCTTCAACTCAGCCACCTTGTCTGCGCCAAACAGCAGGTCAACCACAGCAAAAGCGAACTGCTGCGACACACCAGGTCCTTTACCAGTGATGATGAGGCCGTCGCGCTCTACTGATGCTCCTGTGTAGGTGGCGCCAGCCAAAAAGCCTTCGAAGCCAGGATAGCAGGTGGCATGCTTGCCTTGTAGGATGCCTAATTTGCCCAATACCATCGGGGCAGCGCAGATAGCGGCCACGGGTTTCCCTTCCTTCACCTGCCTCTGCAATGCCTTGCCTAAAAACTCGCACTCGCTCAGGGCCTGTGCACCTGGCATGCCACCTGGTAGCAACAGCAAGTCGGCGTCCATCAGGTCACAACTGTCGATGTTCTTGTCGCACAGCACCGACACATCGTGAGCACCTGCTACTATTTCGTTTGGCGTAACAGATACCATCACTACATCGGCACCGGCACGCTTCAATACATCCACTTGCGTAAACGCCTCGATTTCCTCGAAGCCATCAGCAAAAAATACATAAACTTTCTTCATAATCCATTAGTTTTTTCGGTTGTGCTAAAACTATGCAAAGATACAAAATATTGTGACGTTTTGCAAGTTTTTTGGCAAGAAAATGCAGTAGGTTTAAATGATTTTTGCAGGTATTTTGTGCGCTCGGAGGGAAGCATTCCCATCAGGGTATGCGAAATATTCCGACAATCCGTAGCTGATATTGCGGTGACCCGTAGGACGCATTCTTTCCGCCCATAGCCGGCTTTTCCTCGTCTCATTGGCGACATTCGGATGAATAGTTAGGCAGAAAAGTACATGTAATGGTGAATGTTGTCAGAAGAATAAGGATTATGATAGATGTTAATAATACCCTCTTGCAAATCTGCGGAAATTGTTGTATCTTTGTATCGCATTTAAAACCTGCACGAATGATGAAAAAGATACTGATTTTGATTGGGGTATTGGCGATGAGCCTGGCATCCTATGCACAACATACGGTGACAAGCTTTGCCACCGACGTGACGCGTACACTGGACTTGACACAGGGAACAACAGCATGGGGAGCTGTTCAGCCCGGGTTACCTGTGATAGATATCAATCCAGCCGTGCGACACCAGGAGATTGATGGCTTTGGGGCAGCCATCACTGGTTCCACGGCTTATAACCTCTCATTGATGCCTGTCGAAGCCAGACATGCTTTCTTGGAAGAAACTTTCTCACCGAGCAAGGTGGGTTTCAGCTATGTCAGGGTAAGCATCGGTTGTTCCGACTTCTCGCTGAGTGAATATACGCTCTGCGATGAGCCCGGCATCGAGCACTTTGGCTTGACGGTGGAAGAGACGAAGTATGTGATACCTGCCTTGCAGGAGATACTGGCCATTAATCCTTCCTTGAAGATCATGGGAACACCGTGGACTTGTCCGAAATGGATGAAGGTGAAGAGCTTGGATGAGCCTGTGCCTTACGATTCTTGGACGGGCGGTCAGCTGAACCCTGTTTATTATCAGGATTATGCCCGCTATTTCGTGCTATGGATTGAGGCTATGCAGAAAGCTGGAGTGCCCATTTATTGTGTGACGCCACAGAACGAGCCGTTGAATCGAGGTAACTCAGCATCGTTGTTCATGGGTTGGAAAGAGCAACAGGCATTTGTGAAGGAGGCATTGGGACCTGCTTTGCGAAAAGCTGCACTGGATGTGAAGGTGTATGCTTTCGATCATAACTATAACTATGATGACATGCCTGACCAGCAGCAGTATCCGTTGCACATCTATGCTGATGCGGAAGCAGCCAGGTTCTTTGCCGGATCCGCTTATCACAATTATGGGGGGAGGCCAGAGGAGCTGTTGCGTATCTACCAGGAGGCTCCCGACAAGGAACTGGTGTTCAGTGAGGCGAGCATCGGTACTTGGAACAATGGCAGGGACTTGGAAAAGTCGTTGTTGAGGGATGTTGAGCAACTCGGTCTGGCTACTGTGAATGGATGGTGTCGAGGAGCTGTGGTGTGGAACCTGATGCTAGATAATGATCGTGGTCCGCATCGTGGGGAAGGTGCCTGTGCAACGTGCTATGGTGTGGTGGATATTGACAATACGGATTATACCACCATTACCCGTAACTCGCATTTCTATGCGATGGCACACATGAGTGTGGCTGCCAAGCCTGGAGCTTATCGTCTGGCATCAAGCAGCAATGCAGGTGATGGTATAACATATGCCGCCTTCGTGAATCCAGATGGTTCCTACGGTTTGATTATCAGTAACCGTGGAGATGCTAGACAGCTGAATATAAAAATAGCAGGCAAACCAGCCTTTGTAGCCAATCTGCCTGCCCATGGAGTTGTTTCGTATCTCACTTCTTCTTCACCGGATCACAGGTGAGGTCGCAACCGAGTTTCTTGAAGATCTTGCGATCTACTTCACCCAGCATGATGGTGGTGTGAACCTGACAACCACGTAAATGGGGAAGTTGCTCGAGGGCACGACGGCACTGGTCATCATGCTGTGACAGGACACTAAGGGCAACCAACACCTCGTCGGTATGCAGGCGTGGGTTATTGCCACCCAAATACTCTATTTTGGTCTTCTGGATAGGCTCAATCATGCTTTGTGGAATCAACTTCACGTCGTGACTGATGCCAGCCAAGTATTTGATTACATTCAGGATTAACGCAGCACTGCAACCCAACAGCGTAGTAGTCTTGGCAGTGATGATAGTACCATCTTCCAGCTCCATAGCTGAGGCTGGTTGGCCTGTCAGTTGCTTACGTTCGTTAGCCGCCACAGTAGTCTTGCGGTCGGCAGTGGTAATCTTCGCCTGGTTGAACAGCATGAGAATCTTGTTTACCTCGCTCTCGTTGCAGGCACCGTCGGCAAGTTTGTTGGTAGCAGTATAGTAGCGGCGGATGATTTCGTCGCGTGATGCTTGGCAACAAACCTCGTCATCACTGATGCAGAAACCAATCATGTTGACACCCATGTCGGTGGGTGATTTATAAGGATTCTCGCCATAGATGCCCTCAAACAAC
>JAEEGF010247820.1_pt1 | contig 14040 bp, 6 predicted proteins | sample 9134171 | NCBI WGS metagenome assembly JAEEGF01 (sample SAMN16246542, study PRJNA631951) | gut metagenome | biome: gut microbiome; feature: rumen; material: AP-attached | host: Bos | place: Iran: Karaj | collected 2018-10
CTCCTCGACCACCTGATCGTTCACCTTGAAGATGTAGCCGTTGTCGGTCATCAGATTGTATTTCATCTCGCCGGTGAAGGTAGCCGTGTACTTGCCAGTGACGCGCACGGAGAGGTTGTCGTTGTCGACGCCCTCGGCGAAGCCCCAGGCTCCGTAGGTAGAGAAGTTCAGCTCTTCGGTATAGTAGGCGCTCTTCACAGGGTCGCCCTCCAAGTCCTTGTTGTTCCAGAACTCAATGTACAAACCCCTGCCGCCGTTGAAGTCTTGGATGTGGTGCACGGTGGTGTACTCGTCGTTCAGTTCGCATGCCTTCTGGTAGATAATCTTCGCACCGGGCACGGCGTTCTTGATGCCTTCGAGCAGCGAGTGCTGGTGGGCCTTGGTGGGTGTGCCGCCGTAGTTGCCGTTGAGCAGACCGATGTCGTCGGCGTTAGGACCCAGCACGGCGAGCGTCTTGATGCTCTTCGAGAGGGGCAGGGCGTTGTTGTTGTTCTCCAGCAGCACCATGGCTTCGCGAGCAGCCTGTATGGCCAGGGCGTGGTGCTTCTCGCTGCTGATGACGTCGGGGGTGAGCTTGGCCCAGGGCAGCGACTGGGCGGGGTCGAACATGCCCAGCTCGAAGCGGCCCTTGAGGGTGTAGCGCAGGTGGCCGTCGAGGTCGCTCTCCTTGATGAGGCCTTGCTTCAGGCCGTCGGTGAGGTTCATCATCACCTTGCCGCACTCCAGGTCGGTGCCGTTGAGCACGGCGTCGACGGTGGCACTGAGCGGGTCTTTGTGGGTCTCATGCTGTCCACGGTTGAAGAAGTTGTTGATGGCATCGCAGTCGGTGAGCACGATGGCGTTGTAGTTCCACTTGTTGCGCAGGATGTCGATGAGCAGCCGGTCGCTGGCGCAGCAGGGCTTGCCCTCGAAGCGCTGGTAGGCGCACATCACCTCGCGCACGTCGCCTTTCTTCACCAGTGCCTTGAAGGCGGGCAGATAGGTCTCCCAGAGGTCGCGGTTGGTAGGCTCCACGTTCATCGAGTGGCGCAGCGGCTCCGGACCGCTGTGCACGGCATAGTGCTTGGCACAGGCGTGGGTCTTGTAGTAGGTCTTGCCGTTGATGGTGACAGGCTCCTGCATGCCCAGCACGTTCTGCACGCCCAGGGTGGCGTTCATGTAGGGGTCTTCGCCGTAGGTCTCCTGTCCACGTCCCCAGCGTGGGTCGCGGAAGATGTTCACGTTGGGGCACCAGAACGTCAGTTCGGGGTTGCCGGGGTAGTAGGTCTCGCCCATGCCCACGTGCTTCACGCTGTGGTCGGAGCGGTTCCAGTTGGCGCGGGCCTCGTCGCTCACCTGCGAGAAGACGTCATGCACCAGCTGAGCGTTGAAGGCGGCTGCCATGCCGATGGGCTGCGGATAGACGGTGTAGTCGCCCTGCCGCACGCCGTGGCAGGCCTCGCTCCACCAGTTGTACGAAGGGATGCCGAGACGCTCGATGCTGATGCTCTTGTTCATCATCAGGCCAACCTTCTCTTCGGGGGTGAGCATGCCGATGAGGTTTTCAACGCGGTCTTTGTTCGACAGATTGGTGTTCTGCCAAGGATACTGTTGCGCCTGACTGCTGAGACTGCCCAGCGCCAGCGCGGCCATCATCAAGATTTTTTTCATGTTGATTGTGTTAGTTAAATAATTTCTGCAAAAATACGAAAAAACGGTGGCCCTCCCTTTCTCTGATGTATCTTTTATTATGCAATCTGTAACCAAAGACGGCGTTTGCCCCCGCAGCCATACAAAAAGCACCATCCTGCTGGGGTGAGCAGGACGGTGCTTGAGCGTACAGGATGCTTTGGGCTACTTCTGGAACACGCGGATGTAGTCTATCTCCATCGTGGTGGGCAGGGCGCTCTCGTCGACACCCTGTTGGCCACCCCAGCTGCCACCCCAAGCCAGGTTGAAGATGACGTAGAAGGGGTCGTCGTAGGGCCAGTCGTCGCGGCCCTTGCCACGGTTGTCGTAGCTGAGCTGCTGCTTGCCGTCGACGTAGGTGGTGATGTTCTCGTGGGTCCACTTGATGGCGTAGGTGTGGAATTCGTCCTCGGCTCCCGGGCAGAGCATCTCGTGGGTCACCTGCGTGTTGTTGCTGTGCACGTGGGCGTTGGCGTGGAGGCTCGAACTGACGTAGTTGGGATGGTAGCCCACCTCCTCCATGATGTCAATCTCGCCGTCGGCGGGCCACGAGCGGAAGTTCACGGGCATCATCCAGAAGGCGGGCCAAGTGCCCTTGCCCTTCGGCAGCTTGATGCTGGCCTCGATGTAGCCATAGGTCCAGCCTTCCTTCACCTTGGCATAGACACGGCCAGAGTAGACCTTGCCGTTCTCCTTCAGCGCCGTGATGCGCAGCTTGCCGCCGCGAATCTCGGTGACGAGCGAGCCGCCAGGTGTCTTGTGGTTCACATAGTTCTGCAGCTCGTTGTTCACCCAGCCAGAGTTCTTCACCTCGTGGGTCCAGTCGCTGGGGTTCAGCTCCGTGCCACTGTCGAACTCGTCGTGCCACACCAGCCTGTAGCCTTCGGGGGCATCGTAGGCCGACTTCGCGGCAGCGTCTTGCGCCACGCTGATGCTCTTGCGAGCGGCACCCGACATGACGGTGACGGTGCCCGTGCGGGCGTTGGTGGTAGGGTTGGCACTCACAGTGAGCGTCAGCGTGCCCGACTGTGCCACCGTGTTCTTCGCGTCAACCGTGATGAAGTCCTGGTCGGCGTATGCGCCCCACTCCTTGCCCGTCGTGGTGACGTTGATGGTGTAGGAACCACCGTCGGCAGGTGCGGTGACGCTCTCCTGCGACACAGTGATGTTCACTGCTGCGGGCTGTGCGTCGTCGTCATCGTCGCCCCCACCGCAGCCCGTGAGGGCCACGGCGAGAGAGAGCAATAATATATTCACTTTCAGATTTGAGATTTGAGGTTTAAGATTTGAGATTTTCACGTTTGCCATATCAATATCAAATTCTTCACTTTTCACTCTTCACATCTCCTCAGGCTTCCTTGAAGATAATCTTGCTAATCTTGACCTTGGTGCCGCCAGGCGAGCCGCCGAAGTCGAAGAACAAACGGATGGCCGAAGCATCGGTACCTTCCCTCAGCGTTGCACCCTTAATGGTGTAGATATAAGGCTCGTCGGCCGTGATATCGTGGCGGCCTTCGCAGAAGAAGTTCGTGTCGCCAGAGTCGGTGAGCTTGATGGTCACGCCTGGGCAGTCGTTGTCGGCCTCCAGCACCAGTTGGAAGTTGTAGGCCTTCTGTGCGCTGGCCGTCAGCTTGGTGTCGATGTGGAACTGAGCCTGCCACTGGTTCTCGCCATTCTCGGCGGGGAGTGTCAGCTCATAGGTGTCGCCATTGTGCGTGGCCTCCGTGTAGTCGATGGGATGCCAGTCGCCGCCAGCGGCGAAGTAGTAGCCGAAGGCATCGAACAGCGAGCCATCGTCGACAGCCTTCCATAGGTTGTCGGCATCGTCGTAGTTCAGCGTGACAGCTTCCTCAAAGAAGATCTTGCTAACCTTGACATGGGTGCCACCGGGCGAGCCGCCGAAGTCGAAGAACAGGCGGATGGCGTCAGCATCCTTGCCCTCCTTCAGCGTGGTGCCCGTCACCTTGTAGATGAATGGCTCATCGGCCTTCACGTCGTGACGTCCCTCGCAGAAGAAGTTGGTGTCGCCAGCATCGGTGAGCTTGACGGTGACCTGTGGGCAGTCGTTGTCGACCTCCATCACGAAGTAGAAGTTGTAGGCCTTCTGTGCACTGGCGGTGAGCTTGGTGTCGATGTGGAACTGGGCTTGCCACTGGTTCTCGCCATTCTCGGCGGGGAGCGTCAGCTCGTAGGTGTCGCCATCGTGCGTAGCCTCCGTGTAGTCGATGGGATGCCAGTCGCCGCCAGCGGCGAAGTAGTAGCCGAATGCATCAAACAGCGAACCGTCGTCGACAGCTTTCCACAGGTTGGCAGCGCTGTTGTAGTCCCAGTCCATGGTGGGCTGGTCGGGATTGTCGGGCGTGTCGGGATTGTCTGTCGGGGGCACGGTGCCGTCGTTGTCGGCATGGTTCTTCAGTACGATGTTCGACACGTTGACGGTGGTGCCAGCCTGGCAGCCGCCGAAGTCGAGCACGAGCATCACCTTGGGCATGTCGATGCCGGGCATGTCGCTCTTCCAGAAGATGTAGTCCTGTCCGGCCTTCAGGTCGATGCGGTCGGTGAAGTAGAACACACCGTCGTCGCCGTCGAGCACCAGCTTCACGGTGGCACCGTTCATGTCCTTGTCGCTATTGAAGACAGCCGAGAAGTCGTAGTTGGTGGCGGCGTTGGTGGTGAGGTCGGTGTGCATCTTCACCTGAGCCTGCCACTGGTCGGTAGTGGCCTCAGGCAGCGTGATGGTGTAGTCGTTGCCGTCGTCCTTGAAGCCGGGGTCGGCAATCTGGTTCCAGCCGGGAGCATACCAGAACTCCATGGTCGGCGTGATGCCCTTCCACATGTTGAAGTCGCTGTTGGCATCAAAGCCTGCCCATTCCTTCTCTCCTTCTTTGCTGGTGAGGATGAAGCGCCAGGCAATGCTGCGGTCGGGTTTGTCATAGACCAGCACCATCTTGTTGGCGGTCAGCTGCTCCACGCGGAACAAGGGATTCTCATATTGGGCATCGCTGCTGACGTAGGGGAAGAGCGTGTTGGCGGCCAGACGGATGTAGCGCTGCTTGGTGGTGTTGCCCTCCTTGTCGGTCCAGTCCAGCTCCTCGAAGTTCCAGGTGGCTTCCTGGTTGCCAAGGGCCACGTCGACATCCTCTGTGGCACCGTTGGCCCACTTGGTCTCCTTGTTCACGTAGGTCATGCCGTCGGCACCGGCATTGTAGGTGTAGCTGCCTCCCTTGCGGGTGTCGGCGGTGAAGGTGAGGCGGTCGTCGTAGACACCAAAGTCCTTCTTCTCGTCGGCGCCAGCGGCCCACCAGTTGGAGCCGTCGGTGCCAGCCTCGCCACATGCCATGTGGGCTTTCTCCTTGTTGTCGATGCGCCACTCCTTGCCGGTGATACGGCGGAAGTCGGAGCTATAGTCAATCTTCGTCTCGTTGAAGGTGTAGGTCTTCTTCACGCCGGCTTGGCTGATGCCGTTGCGGTTGCCTATGCGCAGCTCGATGGTGTGGGTGCCAGCCTCGTCGTTCTTGTAACCCACTTCGTAGAGGCTGGAGTAGTTGGCTCCGTCGAGAATCCAGATGGGGTAGGTGCCGGCCTTCGGCGTATAGCTGGCCACCATCTGATTGGTCTCTTGGTCGACGGAGAGCTGGAAGTCTACGCCCTCCATCGTGGGAAGTCCGTTGGCATTGGCGCCCTCGAACTCCTCGGGCGAGCAGGAGGAAATGAAGAATGAAGAATGAAGAATGAAGAATGCTGCACCGAGCAATCCCATCGTCATTTTCAGACTCCTTTTCCCAATATTTTGATGATTGTTTTGTTTCATTGTTGTATGTTTTTATATGTTTATTTCATTATTGAAGAGACAAATGCGGTAGCAAATTCTTCATTTAATAGTCGTTCTGCTCCAGGTTGGGGTCAGCGTCGAGCTCGCTCTGAGCCAGGGGGATGTACTTCTTTTTGGGTGTCCACCGATTGGTGCGATAGCCGTAGCTGTCGGGCACGAGCACGGTCGAAGCCTTCTGCGTGGCTCCGGCAATGCCCTCGGCACGTACGAGGTCGAAGTAGCGCTTGCCTTCGCCGCAGAACTCCAGATGGCGCTCGGTGAAGATGTCGTCGATGGTGACGCTGGCCAGTGCGGGCAGACCGGCGCGGGCACGCACCGCGTTCACGTCGCCAGCGGCCTCGGCGGCGCTGCCACCCGTCTGCAACAGCAGCTCGGCGGCGTTGAGCAGGGTCTCGGCGTAGCGGTAGATGCGCTTGTTGTTGTTGTAGTTCAGGTTCTTCGACGTGGGACAGTCCTTGTTGTTGTCCGACTGCGGACGATACTTGCCGTGCCAGATGTGGGTGTCCTGATAGCGCTCGGTGTAGCTGTAGCCGCGCAGGTCCCAGCAGGTGACGTCGCGACGCACATCGCCCTCGGCATACATGTTGTAGGTCTCCACCTTCATGGGCAGGAATCCCCAGCCGTCGTTGCCGCCGTCCCAGCCTTCACCGCCGCCCCAGCCGTTGGGCGAGCAGAGCGTTGGGAACACGGTGCCGCCTGCATTGAGGGCTGCTTCATTCCAGTCGCGCTGGGCCTGGTCGTCGTTGTAGTTGATTTCAAAAATGCTCTCCTTGCACCACTCGCCGTTCTCCGACCACAGGTCGGCAAAGCTGGGGTTGAGGGCGTAGTTGCTGTCGGCAATGATTTTCTTCATATACTCCAGCGCCTTGGGATAGCGTGCGCTGTCGTTCTGATACATCACCATCTCGGCATAGAGCATATAGGCGAAAGCCTGGCTCACGCGGCCTGCCTGGGCTGCCTCCCAGCGCATGGGCAGCACGTCGCTGTTGATAATCTCCTCCAGCTCGGGTATCAGACGGCCGTAGATCTCGTCGGCACTAATCTGCTGAGCGGTGTAGGGCTGCGAGAGGTTCTCCAGGTAGAAGGGCACCTTGCCGTAGTAGTGCCACAATATATTATAATAGTACACGCGCAGGAGGCGGGCCTGCATCTGCATGGAGCTGCGGAACTCCCGGCTGGCTTTGCCTTCCCATCCGGCATACTTGATGGCGTCGTTGCAGCGCTTGATGCCGCTGTAGAAGTCGCCCCAGAGGGTGGCCAGCGTGTTGTTGCCGTCGGCCTCGAAGTTGAACAGGCGGTGCCAGTGCTGGTTGTCGGTGTTGTCGCTGCCGCCCACCCAGAAGTCGTCGCCCATGATCTCTCCGTCGATGGTGAGGTCGTTGTAGGCTTTGTTGTCCCAGTCGGGCCAGTGCAGGGGAGCGTAGGCCGATGTGAGGGCCTCGTTCAGGTTCTCCTCCGTGGTGTAATATTCCTCCAGTGGCTCGCCATCGGGCTTGGTCACCTCAAGGAAATCATCGCTGCAAGCCGTGAAGGCTGCGGCAATGCCGCAGCATACGAGACAGCTGGCGGCCATAGTTTTTATGTTTGTGGTAATCATAATTGCTAATTACTAATGACTGGTTGCTAATTAAAGTGATACGTTAACTCCAAAGGTGAAGGTGCGGGCCTGCGGGTAGACGCCGTAGTCAACACCCGTGGCTTCGGTGTTGTGCTTCTGCGAGTTGTTGTCCCATCCGGCGCCAACCTCGGGGTCGAAACCCCAGTACTTGGTCCAGGTGAAGAGGTTCTCGGCACGGCCATAGATGCGCAGGCGGTTGATGCCAATCTTGCTGGTCAGGGTGCGTGGCAGGGTGTAGCCCAGTGTGATGTTCTTCAGGCGGAGGTAGCTGCCGTCGCGCACATACATGTCGCTGACCACCCAGTTCTTCGAGTCGCCCAGTGTGGGCACGGTGTTGCTGGTGCCCTCGCCCGTCCAGCGTTGCAGCACCCAGGTGGGATAGTTTCCGCTGGCGATGTCCTGACGGTAGGTGGCGTCGAAGACGTCGACACCGCTGACGCCTTGGAAGAAGAGGCCCAGGTCGATGCCTTTCCACTCAGCGTCGAAGTTCAGGCCGAAGGTCCAGTCGGGAATGCCGTCGCCGATGTTGGTGCGGTCGTCGGAATTAATCTTGTTGTCGCCATTGGTATCCACGAAGCGGAAGTCGCCGGGCTTCGAGCTGGCGCTGTAAGCAGCGTTGTAAGCGTCGGCCTCAGCCTGGTTCTGCAGGATGCCGTTGGTCTTATAGCCATAGAAGAAGGGGAATGGCTGTCCGTTCTCGGCGCGTGTGCCACCGTCGGCAAACTGGCTGATGCCGTAGTTCAGGAAACCGGTGTCGTTGCCCAGGTTCTTCAGCTTGTTGCTCAGGTACGAGGCGTTGGCCTTCACGGCAAAGCGGGCGTCGCTGATGTTCCACTTGTAGCCCAGCTCAAACTCCCATCCGCTGTTCTCCATGTCGCCCACGTTGGCCAGGGGGCGCTTCTCGCCCACGTAGCTGGGGATGGGCATGTCGATGATCATGCCGTTGGTCTTCTTCATGAAGTAGTCGACGCTGAAGGTGAGCTGGTTGTTCCACAGGCCGAAGTCCAGTCCGATGTTGGTCTGCTCGCTCTCCTCCCACTTCAGGTCCTCGTTGGCCAGTCGGTCGGCTTTCGAGCCGTAGACCATGGCTGCCGTCTGTCCGTAGTAGTAGTTGCTGTTGCCGCCGGTGGCCGTCAATGTGGTATAGGCGAAGTCGCCGATGTTGTCGTTACCGTTCTTACCCCAGCTGGCGCGCAGCTTCAGGTTGGTGAGCCAATCATGTGTGGTGGCCATGAAGTCTTCGTTCATCACGTTCCAACCTACCGAGAACGAGGGGAACGTGCCGTATTTGTTGTTCGAGCCGAAGCGGCTGGAGCCGTCGCGACGGATGGTGGCCTGCAGCATGTACTTCTCGTCGTAGTTGTAGCTCACACGTCCGAAGACCGAAGCCAGGCGGTGCTGCGTGTAGGGGCCTCCCCAAACGCCGACGAGGCTCTTGGCACCGTTCACCTTGCCGTCGGCATCGGTGGTGAGTTCCAGTGCTCCGCCCGTGGTGTAGTTGATGCTGGGCTTGTTGGGGTTCACCAGGTTCCAGTGCGAGCCGCCCAGCTCGTCGCCCTTCGTCTTCAGGGCGCTTTGGCCTATCACCACGCCGATGGTGTGCTTGTCGAAGGTCTTGTCGTAGGTCAGCGTGTTCTCAATCTGCCATGTCGAGTTGTTGCCCTTGTAGGCCGTGGCCTGTGTGTGGTCGCTGTTGTTGTTGCCCGAGAAGTAGTACTTCTGCAGCGTGGCGCCTTCGTAGCCCCAGAAGCTGAGCTCGGCGCTGTAGGTGAAGTGATACTTCAGCTCGTCCCACAGCTGCAGGTCGAGCGAGAACTTCGGCATGAACTTGTGGCTCCAGTTCTTGTTGGGGTTGCCCTGCATCATGGCGATGGGGTTGTTCTGCTCCTGATAGCTGCCCACATAGCCGGGGATGGTATAGGGGTTGCCGTGCTCGTCGTAGTAGAGGTCGTAGGCGCTGTAACGGTCAATCATTGCCTGACCATAGCGGGGAACCATCTCTTCGCCCACTTTGTCATAGCCCAGCTGAGTCAGTGTGACGGGCAGCGTGGGGGCGAGGTAGAGGGCCGAGCCGAGGGGCGAGCCCCAAGTGGAGTTGTCGCTCACGCCCGTGTTGTGTACACGCATATAAGAAAGGTTCGCGCCTATGTCGAGCTTGTTCAGGAAGTTGCGCTCCTTGCTGGCGTCGAGCAGGTTGAACTGGTTGTTCGAGCGGATGGTCAGTCGGTCGTAGTTCGACTGGCCGAAGTTGCCGCCCACGATACCGTCCTGGTCGAAGTAGCCTAAGGAGAGGTAGTAGTTCACCTTCTCCGATGCGCCGCTGATGCTGACGTCGTGCTGCTGGATGGGAGCGTTGTCGTTGAAGAGCAGCTCCTGCCAGTTGGTGCCGAAGCCCGTGATGGCCTCGCCGTTGGCATCCTTCAGGTTGTAGGGGTCCATATATAGCGGAGTCATGCCGTTCTGCACGCCGCGCTCGTTCTGCAGGATGGCATAGTTGGTGGCATCGGTCACGTCGCGCTTCTTCCAGGCGCTCTGCCAGCCCTGCGAGAAGTTGTAGTTGATTTGTGCCTTGCCCACCTTGCCTTTCTTCGTGGTGACGAGGATGACGCCATTGGCGGCGCGTGCACCGTAGATGGCTCCCGATGCAGCGTCCTTCAGCACCTCTATCGACTCGATGTCGCCGGGGTTCACGCTCTCCATACCGTTCTGGTCGGTGGGCATGCCGTCGATGATGTAGAGCGGCTCGGAGCTGTTGATGGTGCCGATACCACGGATGCGAATCATCGACTTGGCGCCGGGCTGACCACTGGCCGATGTCACCTGCACGCCGGCGGCCATGCCCTTCAGGGCATCCTCGGCACGCAGGCGCGTCTTGCCGTCGAGGTCGTCGGCGCTCACCTTGGCGATGCTGGCGGTGACCACGCTCTTCTTCTGCACGCCGTAGCCGATGACCACCACGTCTTGCAGCGTCTGTGCATCCTCTTCCAGCGTGATGCTCATGTTGGCTGTGGCCCTCACTTCTTGGCTCTTGTAGCCAATGTAGGATACTACGAGCGTGCTGCCTGGTGCGGCTGCCAGCGTGAACTGGCCGTCGTAGTTGGTCACCACGCCCGTTTGGGTGCCTTTCACCATCACCGTGGCGCCGATGATGGGCTCACCCTGAGCGTCTTTCACTTCTCCCGACAGGTTTCCGCCTTGGGCGAAAGCTGTTGCCGACAGAAGCATCGCGACGAGAGCGGCGAACAGCCGTCGCATCGCCGATAGTTTTGTGTTTTCTTTCATACAGTTTTTTGTTAGTTATTAAAAGTGAATATGTTTTTCGGTAATTTGGGGGCAAAGGTAGTACAAAAAAACGACACAAAAGAATAAAATCAGGTCAAAAAATGCATCTCTTTTGTCAAAAAGTAGGCTTAAAAGGCCGTTGAACGTTGGATGCGCCGCCTTTCCGGGGAAAAAATAAGAATAGTAAATATTTCGTTTACAACCAAATAAATGGGGAGAAAAATGCGAGTACGGTTGAAAAGACGATGAAAGCGTCAGCTGCACAGCTATTCGGGCGACAAATCAGACCGAGGTGAAGCCCCACCGGGGCTATTGTGGGGGGATGCCTATACAGGGGCGATGCCCCTGCCAGGACGATTGGTGCTCACCATCGTCTTCTGTCGTCCCTCCGGGGCTTCTACTTAATTAAAATATATTAAAACGGATGCCTCCCAAAAACCGCTAAAGGCCCTCATATTTCGAAATTTTCCGCAAAAAAAACTTTTGGCCGAAAATATGCGAGTTTTGAGAGTGTTTATCAAACGACTGGCTTTCAGATTGTTAGTCTCAATATACCGCAAAAACCCCTTCGATGGCTCGAAAAAGTCAACGCCGCAGAAAAATTTGGCGTTGCCGTTTTCTGATAGGGCGTGCTTACAGAAACGGAAATCGGCCCAAAAATCGGCTAAAATATTGCACAAAACCGACCCTGCTGTGCAAAATCTGCCTTAAAAGCCCTTTTTCCCTCGCCCCTCAACACTGCACAAACCACCGAAAGTGTGCATCTTCCGTTCCAGAATGAAAATTTTTTTTGTAAGAATTCAGGATTTTTCATTTCACATCCCTTCACAATTTCTATCCTGTCTTAAGCAGAAATTAACCATTCACGACATAGCCGAAACAAAGCCCTCTGAACAAATGAAAGAACTGTTCATCATTTACATTGCAGAAAGCGCAGGACTGAGCAGTAGCCGTGCATTGCCCTTGTGTGCTAATAAAGTGTAAAAAATACGGCCAATGTGCGCGGCTTACATAATATTTTTGTAACTTTGCACGTCGAATAAAACTAAAGATGCTGTTTGGGTTTTCACGAACGAGCTATACAATATTTATAAAATAAACAACAGGTATGAAAAAGAAATTGTTTTTGGCCGCTACCATCACCACCATGCTGGCCTCGTGTGGCGGCGGTGGTGGCATGCCCAACTTTGGCGACAACGAGTTTCCGGTGCAGGAGGTGACCACCTCGGCAGCGGCTATGCAGACGACGTACCCCGCCGTCATCAATGGTATTCAGGACGTGGAGATACGTCCGAAGGTGACGGGATTCCTGACGCAAATCAACGTGACGGAAGGCCAGACGGTGCAGGCCGGACAGGTGCTCTTCGTCATCGACAACGAGACCTACCAGGCCGCCGTGCGCCAGGCTCAAGCATCGGTGAACACGGCGCAGAGCCAGGTGAGCACCGCCAAGCTGACCTACGAGAACTCGCAGCAGCTCTTCGACAGCCGCGTCATCGGCGAGTATGAGTTGCAGACTGCTGGCAACGCGCTGCAGAGCGCACAGGCACAGCTGGCACAGGCACAGGCCATGCTGGCCTCGGCCCGTGAGAACCTGAGCTTCTGCTATGTGAAGAGTCCTGCCCGTGGTGTGGTGGGCACGCTGCCGCTGAAGAAGGGCGCGCTGGTGAGTGCCTCGAACGTGCTCACCCACGTGAGCGACATCAGCCAGATGGACGTCTACTTCAGCGTGACGGAGAAAGACATGCTCGCGCTGAGCAAGGCCGAGGGTGGCCTGAAGGGTGCTGCCGAGCAGTTCCCCTCGCTGAAGCTGCAGCTGGCCGACGGCAGCATCTATGGCTACGACGGGCATGTGGCCTCCATCAGCGGCGTCATCGACAAGGCCACTGGCTCGGTGCAGCTGAAGGCCCGCTTCCCCAACCCCGACGGACTGCTGAAGAGCGGTGGCGCCGGCACCATCATCGTGCCCCGTGAGGCCGAGGGGGCCATCGTCGTCCCGCAAAGCGTGGTGAGCGAGGTGCAGAACAAGAAGTTCGTCTACCTGCTCAACGACAGCAACAAGGTGGTCTACACCGAAATCACCGTCGACCCGCAGGACGACGGCAAGAACTACGTGGTCACCAGTGGCTTGAAGCCCGGCGACAAGTATGTGACCAATGGCATCACCAAGCTGCAAGACCAGATGGAGATTGTGCCCATCACGCCCCAGCGCTACCAAGAGAAGATTCAGGAACAGGCCAAGGCCATGACAGCCGGCGACATCGTGGAGGCGATGAAGAAGTAATAATGTAGTAAGTAATAAGTAGTAAGAAGTAAGTAGAATAGATTATGACACAGAGTTTTAAGGAAGTGTATGCTTGGCAAAAAGCCCATGCTTTCGTTTTGTTGGTCTACAAAGTTTGTCCGACGTTTCCTAAGACCGAACTTTTTGGGCTGTGCTCCCAGTTTCAGCGGGCTGCCGTGTCAATAGCTGCAAACATAGCCGAAGGGTATCGGAAAGATGGCATGCAGGATAAACTGAGGTTTTTAAACATTGCGCAAGGCAGCTTGGAAGAATGTCGCTACTACATACTCTTGGCTCATGACTTAGACTACATAGATGAAAATACATATAATAAGTTGAATGTGAGTATAGAAGAGGCGAGTAAGCTCTTAAATGCATATTACAAGGGCATTAAAGAGCGGAATGTCTTATAGCAGGACTATTCTACTTACTCCATACTCCTTACTTCAAAACTCCTAAAAAAAATGACTTTTACCAACTTTATCAAGCGCCCGGTACTCTCGACGGTGATATCCATCCTCATCGTCATCCTGGGCTTTATAGGACTCACCACGCTGCCCATTGAGCAGTATCCCGACATCGCGCCGCCCACGGTGGTGGTGTTCACCAGCTATCCTGGCGCCGATGCCGAGACGGTGAAGAACTCGGTGCTCGTGCCCCTCGAGGAGAGCATCAACGGTGTGGAGGGCATGGACTACATGAGCTCGTCGGCCTCGTCGGGCTCGGCCAGCATCAGCATCCTCTTCCGCCAAGGCATGAACCCCGACATGTGCGCCGTGAACGTGCAGAACCGCGTGCAGCAGGCACAGGCACTGCTGCCCGCTGAGGTGACGCGCATCGGCGTGACGGTGATGAAGCGACAGACCAGTCAGGTGATGATGTTCACCCTGACCAGCGACGGCCGCTACGACGACCAGTTCCTGACGAACTACTCGAACATCAACATCATTCCCGCCATCAAGCGTATCCAGGGCGTGGGCGACGTGCAGAGCCCAGGCATGAAGACTTACTCCATGCGTATCTGGCTGAAGCCCGACGTGATGAAGCAGTACAACCTCATGCCCTCGGACATCAGTGGCGTGCTGGCCGAACAGAACATCGAAGCCGCCCCTGGCAACTTCGGACAGGAGAGCGATGTGGCCTTCGAATATGCCATGCGCTACACCGGTCGCCTGAAGACGGCCGAGGAGTTTGGCAACATCGTCATCAGCAGCGATGCCAACGGCCAGACGCTGAAGCTGAAGGATGTGGCCAAGATTGAGCTGGGCGGACTGCAGTACTCCGTCTCGATGAATAACAACAACATCCCGTCGGTGATGGGTATGGTGCAGCAGATTGCCGGCTCCAACGCCAACG
>JAEEGF010160455.1_pt1 | contig 14038 bp, 9 predicted proteins | sample 9134171 | NCBI WGS metagenome assembly JAEEGF01 (sample SAMN16246542, study PRJNA631951) | gut metagenome | biome: gut microbiome; feature: rumen; material: AP-attached | host: Bos | place: Iran: Karaj | collected 2018-10
AGCCGCTCCGCCACTGACGCAGTAGTCGAGGTGGCCACCCATCTTCTTCCTAACAGAACTGAACACCAGGCGACTGAGCGTCCTGCTCTTGCAAACACTGCAAAGGGTGAAGAGCGCGCGGGCTACGGGCGACTCGTCAATCTTCTTCTTGATGCCCACGTAGAGCGTCTGCCAAAGGCGAGGCACACCAATCATGATGCCCACCTGTCCGCGTTGGAGCGTGTCCATAATGTCGGGGCCTGAGAGCGAGGGACTGATGGCGATGCCGCCACCCATGTAGAGCGGAGCAATCAGCGAGCCCATCAGGGGCAGGACATGATGCAAGGGCAGCAGAACGAGGACACGACGCTTGTCTGTGTAGATGGGGACATCGTACGACACACTGTGAACATTGGCCTTCAAGGCCGAATAGCTGAGCATCACGCCCTTTGGGGAACCGGTTGTGCCGGATGTATATATAATGAGGGCCGTATCGTCGTTGTCTGGCTCGGCGAGGGCAGCCCACGGAAGAATGGAACATGGTGGCTCGTCCTGTAAGGACAAGCGCTCGTAATCGTCAATGACACAGACCTTCGTTTCGACATTTGCCTCTGCGATGGCCTCCTTGAGGACAGCCTCCCTCTCCTTCGACACCCAGGCGGCATCGGGCTGGCAGTCGTTCAGGATGTACGCGACATCGTTCACTGTGCTCGACGCATCTACAGGCACAACGATGCCCTCGTTCATCCAAATGGCGAAGAAAGCATAGGCCCAACCTTCACGGTTCTCGCTGAAGATAACAGTCTTGGTCAGCTTACCCTTTGGCGTCTTTCGCGCAAACTGAGCCACACGTTGCAACAGTTCGCTGTAAGTCACATTGTGCTCGCCCGCGATGATGGCAATTTTGTTCAGGTCTATCATGTCACTCCTTATTAATTAGTATTTACGCTGCAAAGATACAACATTATTTCCTAATCTCCAAATAATTTTACAATTATTTTGCTTTGCAAAATAAAATTGTCGCGGAAACGGGCCGAAACGCATGTTACACGAACCCGGATCGTAATCCGCCCAAGCATAAATCACAAAGACGACGTGGAATGACATCAAACGCATGCAGTGACGATGAGCAACGAAGGCTGTGACGATGGGCAACGAAGGCAGTGACGTTTACGCACCTCCCCAAGGCCGCATGATCTGTCATTGTAACATTGTAACATGTAACGTGTTACTGAAATAGGTTACTTACCCTCTTCTAGGAGGTCTATTATTATATATATATAATAATAGAATTTCTTTTCCCTTGTATTGGGTGTGTGTTCAAGTAACATGTTACAGGTTACAGGTTACTTGAAAAATTTGCAAAACACTCCATAGTTGCAAAAAATGCCCATTCCATCGAGAATTTCGGACTTTCAAGACCCCAGTTTCACCACCTCGCGGCAACATCATCATGCCCGAAATGACGATTTTTCGAACAAGAAATCATTGAATTTCGAATTATTTTTGTATCTTTGCACGTAAAAATAGGCAACATGGAAAACAGTCAAAACAGGGAACGGCGGCTCAGCAACACCATAAAACCCGCCGAAATGGGGCTCGAGGAGTGGCAAGTCGCCCTCAGAAGACAGCAGGCACAGCGCGAACGCTTCGCTATCAGCGAGATAAACCCGCAATTCTGTCCGGGAGAGTACCAGGTGCGCAACCCAAGGTCGCGAAGCCAGTACAAAGTCATCTATCGGGGCGCCTACAGCCCTTGGAACTACTGCTCTTGTCCCGATTTCCGCACGTCCGGACTCGGCACTTGCAAGCATGTGGAAGCCGTAAAGCTCTGGCTGCAGGCAGTAAACAAGGAGGTACACAACGAAGAGCCCGACTATTCGTCGGTTTATGTCGACTATCGCGGAGGAAGGAACATCAGATTGCGCACTTGCGAGGCACATCGCAAGGAATTGGCCACCCTGGCACATGAGTATTTCGACCAGGCATCCGTGCTTCGCCCTGAAGCTTATGCCACCTTCGACACCTTCATCGAAAAGGCCAGAAACATCGACCCCTCGCTCCGTTGCTACCCCGATGCGCTCGAGCTTGTCATCAGCCAACGGGAACGCCTGCAAAGGGCTGCCTTGGCAGAAAACATCTACGCAGACGCGACGCTCGACGCTCTGCTCACGAAAAAGCTCTATCCCTACCAGAAGGAGGGCGTCCGCTTTGCCTTCAAGGCGGGAAAGGCCATCATTGCCGACGAGATGGGGCTGGGCAAGACCGTGCAAGCCATCTGCTGCGCCGAGATCTACCTCCGCGAAAAAATGGTCGAGAGCGTGCTCATTGTCTGCCCAAACTCGCTCAAATATCAATGGAAGAGCGAAATAGAGCGCTTTACGGGGCGGAAAGATGTGCTCATCGTGGAAGGCTACGCCTCACGAAGGCTCGAACTGTACAAGACTCCTGTGCCATACAAGATTGTCTCCTTCCAGTCCCTCGCGAACGATATCAAGTCGCTGAACAGGCTCTCGACGGACATGCTCATCATGGACGAAGTGCAACGACTCAAGAACTGGAACACGCAGCTGGCTTGGGCAGTACGCCGCATCGACGCGCACTACAGTGTCCTGCTTTCAGGCACACCGCTCGAGAACAACTTGGACGAACTGAGCTCCATCGTGCAACTCGCCGACCCCTACTGCCTCTCGCCGCTCTACCGCTTCCGCTACGACCACATTGTCACCGACCCGGAATCGGGCAAAGCCATAGGCTACAAGAACCTTAACGATATCCGAGACAAACTGAAAGACACACTCATCCGCCGCACAAAGCAGAGTGTCCAACTGCAACTGCCGAAACGGACAGACCAGTTCCTGCTCATCCCCATGACATCCCAACAGGCCAGCCGGCACGAAGAACTCCGCTCATCGGTGGCACGACTTGTGAGCAAATGGTCGAGGACACACAACCTCAGCGAGGAAGAGAGGCGTCGGCTCCTGCTCATGCTCGGGCAGATGCGCATGCTGGCCGACAGTACCTTCATCATCAATCAAGACCTGGAGGACAGGTACGATGTGAAGGTCGGCGAAGCGATGAACATTCTTAGCAACGCTTTGGACGGCGGAACAGCCAAGATTGTCGTCTTCAGCGAATGGGAACGCATGCTCCGGCTCCTGGCCATGGAACTCGATGCCCAAGGCATCCGCCATGAGTTCCTCCACGGAAATGTGCCTCCGCAGAAACGCAGCGAACTCATCCAGCGTTTCACAAACGACAAAGGCTGCCGCATCTTCCTCTCCACCGACGCAGGCTCAACGGGGCTCAATCTGCAGGTGGCAAGCATCGTCATCAACCTTGACCTACCTTGGAACCCAGCCATCTTGGAGCAACGCGTCGGCCGCATCTATCGCATCGGTCAAGAGATGCCCATACAAGTGATGAACCTCGTCTCGAAAGGCTCCATCGAGGAAAGCATGATAGACCGTCTGCGCTTCAAACGCTCCATGTTCGAAGGGGCCCTGGACGGCGGCGACGACACCATCTTCCTCAGTGAAGACCGCTTCAAGGGCTTCATGGAAAGCCTCTCGGACCTAACCAATCTCTCCCCCACCCTCACTGAAGGTGAAGAAGTTTTACCGCCAGAGATGCCAAGCGATGGGCAGTCGTTAGCCCCTCCTATGGAGTCAACGGGGGAGGCTGTCACCACCTTCCTTACTTCCCTTCGCGAAATCCTTCAATCTCCGGAAAAGACAAAACAACTCGCAGAAGCAATCACACAGATACTGAGCCCCTCCTCCGACCTATGAATTATGAATTGGGAATTATGAATTATAGTTTACTTGTTACTGGAGCCAGTGGTTTCATTGGCAGTTTTATCGTAGAGGAAGCCTTGAAACGAGGTTTCGAAGTCTGGGCAGGCGTCCGAGGCACTTCGAGTCGCAAATATCTTCAGGACGAACGCATCCACTTCGCCCAACTCGACATGCAGAATCCCACAAAGTTACGCGACCAACTCCTCGCTTACAAAGCTGAAATGGGCGGAAAAGGTTGGGATTTCGTCGTTCATGCTGCCGGGGCCACGAAGTGCTTGCATCGAGAGGACTTCTTCCGCACCAATACCGAAGGTACAGAGAACCTCATCAATGCCCTTCGCGAGATAGAGATGATACCCCAACGATTCGTGTTCTTGAGCAGCCTGAGCATCTTCGGAGCCATTCGCGAAAAGCCCGTTCGCAAGCCTTCAAAAGAAAATCCTTGGGTCTACTCCCCCATTCTCCTCTCCGACGAACCCAAGCCGAACACCGCCTACGGCGAAAGCAAACTCGCAGCCGAGCAGTACCTCATGGCACAAAAGGACTTCCCCCACACCATTCTGCGCCCTACAGGAGTCTACGGCCCCCGCGAGCGCGACTATTTCCTTATGGCTCAGAGCATCAAGCAGCACATCGACATTGCAGCGGGCTTGACACCTCAGGAAATAACCTTCGTCTATGTTCTCGACGTCGTACAGGCCATCTTCAAGAGTATGGAATCGCCAAAAGCCGAGGGCAAAGCCTACTTCCTCAGCGACGGGGAGATCTATAACAGCCGTAGTTACAGCGACCTCGTCCAACGCTGTTTAGGCAATCCTTGGGTACTGCACTTGAAGTTGCCGCTCTGCTTGTTGCGAGCCATTTGCTGGACAAGTGGTAAGATTAGCCGCTTGACAGGCAAGATGAACGCTTTGAACGATGACAAATTCAACATCCTGTCTCAGCGCAACTGGCAATGTGAGATAGAGCCGGCCATTGCCGATTTCGACTTTGCACCAGAGTGGAGCCTTGAAGAAGGCGTGGAAGCCAGCATCAACTGGTACAAGAAAGAAGGCTGGCTATAATTTTCAAAAAAAGTACACGAAACATTAGGCTCATTTCATAGAAATGTCGTATCTTTGCACTCGCAAAATTCAACAAGAATGGAAACAAGAAAAATAAACAGAGCATTAGTGTCTGTCTTTCACAAAGATGGACTGGAAGAAATCCTTCGTAAACTCAACGCAGAAGGCGTAGAACTGCTTTCCACAGGCGGCACGCAGTCATTCATCGAGAGCCTCGGCATCCCTTGCAAGAAGGTTGAGGACGTAACGACCTATCCCAGCATCCTGGGCGGAAGAGTCAAGACCTTGCACCCCAAAGTCTTTGGCGGCATCTTGGGTCGCCGCGAGAACGAGGGCGACCAGCAGCAGATGAAGCAGTACGACATCCCCGCGATTGACCTCGTCATCGTTGACCTCTACCCCTTCGAGGCCACGGTGGCTTCTGGAGCAAGCGAGGCTGACATCATCGAAAAGATAGACATAGGTGGCATCAGCCTCATCAGAGCGACTGCTAAGAACTTCCGCGATGTCATCATCGTTCCTTCGAAGGCCGAGTATAAGCCTCTGCTCGACCTACTGAACAAGCAAGGTGCCCAGAGCGAACTGGAGGACAGAAAGTGGTTCGCCACCCAAGCCTTTGGCGTCAGCAGCCACTACGACACTGCAATACACAATTGGTTTGAAAAATAATACTAATTCCCCACAATGAACTGGTTTTCACTTAATAAAGAAATAGCAATGGATCTTGGTACGGCCAATACCATCATTATCTGTGATGGTAAAATTGTGGTCGACGAACCAAGTGTCGTGGCACTTGACCGCAGGACAGAACGCATGATTGCCGTCGGAGACAAGGCCAAAATGATGTACGAAAAAACAAATCCGGACATTCGCACCATTCGCCCACTTCGCGATGGTGTGATTGCAGACTTCAATGCCTGCGAGCAGATGATGCGCGGCCTCATCAAAATGGTTCACTCTGGCAACCGCCTCTTCTCTCCATCACTGAAGATGGTCATTGGTGTGCCAAGTGGAAGTACCGAAGTAGAGCTTCGTGCCGTTCGCGACAGTGCTGAGCATGCTGGTGGTCGCGAGGTCTATCTCATCTTCGAACCAATGGCTGCGGCTATCGGAATCGGGCTTGATGTACTCGCCCCAGAAGGCAACATGATTGTCGATATAGGCGGTGGCAGCACTGAAATTGCAGTCATATCCCTTGGCGGCATCGTGGCCGACAAGAGCCTTCGTATCGCAGGTGACGAACTGACGGCCGACATTCAAGAGTACATGAGCCGCCAGCACAATGTCAAGGTCAGCGAACGCATGGCAGAACGCATCAAGATTCATGTAGGCGCAGCTCTGACCGACCTTGGTGAGGACGCTCCAGACGACTACATTGTTCACGGCCCCAACCGCATTACGGCACTTCCCATGGAAGTTCCTGTTTGCTATCAGGAGATTGCACATTGCCTTGAAAAGACCATCGCAAAGATTGAAACTGCCGTCCTCAGCGCTCTTGAAGAGACGCCACCTGAACTCTATGCCGACATCGTTAAGAATGGCATTTGGCTGACTGGCGGAGGAGCTTTGCTCAGAGGTCTGGCCAAGCGTCTCACAGACAAGATCAACATCGAGTTCCACGTCGCCGAAGACCCCTTGCACAGTGTTGCGAAAGGCACAGGCGTGGCACTGAAGAACATCAACAACTTTGCATTCTTAATGTAATTGTGCACGATTTCATCGAGCGCATAACAGCCTACGTCCACTGGGCCCTCTTCCTGCTTTTGGAAGTGCTCAGTGGATTCCTGCTTTTCCAGTACAACCATTATCAAGGTAGCGTATGGTTCACTCAAGCCAACACCGCAGCCGCAATGGTTCACGAATGGGAAGCAAAGGCACTTTCATATCTGCGAATGCCTGCCGAAAATGCAGCACTTGTCCAACGGAATATTATCCTTCAGAACAAACTCGATGTCCTTCGACACGAACTTGCCCTAACAAAAGCCGACACTTCTTCGACACAAAAGGCACAAGAAGAAATGCTGCGAGACATGACACTTATTCCAGCACAAATTGTCGACAACAGTGTCAGGAAACGAGACAACATGCTTGTCATCAACGTGGGGAGCAATGATGGCGTCGCCCCAGAAATGGGTGTCGTCAGCGGAACTGGTGTTGTCGGCATTGTCAGCGCAGTCACGCAGCACCATGCACTTGTCATGTCCATTCTCAATAGCCATAGTAGTATCAGTTGCCGGTTGAGAGGGACGGAATACTTCGGCTATCTGAAATGGAAAGGCGGCAAACCATTGAGGGCATATATGGACGATGTACCTCGTCACGCCCATATCCAAAAAGGCGATGTCATCGAGACTAGTGGCTTTTCGTCCGTTTTTCCAGCAGGCATATTCCTTGGCAAAGTGGCAGAAATCAAGAACAGTAGCGACGGCTTGGCGTACGAGTTGGAAATCCTCTTGAGCACAGACATCGCCAATCTCAGGCACGTCAATGTCATCGACAATCACATTAAAGCAGAAATCGACTCACTCCTGACGCAATGATTATATCAACACTAAAGCGAATGGCATGGGCACTGTTACTGCTTTTAATACAAGTGCTCGTACTTGACCAAGTGCACCCCGTGGGCTATGGAGCGCCCTTGATCTGCTCGCTCGTCGTCATTACCTTGCCCTTGGGAACTTCCCGATCGGCAGCTTTATTGTGGGGTTTCGGAACAGGTTTGATTGCAGATATCTTCGCAGGCACAGCCGGCATCAGTTCTGCAGCTTTGACTTTCATTGCATTCATCCAGCCTCCATTGTTGGAAGTTATGGCCCCTCGCGATTCCGAAGAAGAGCTTAGTCCCTCTTTTTCCACCATGGGACGATGGAACTACCTGCAGTTCATCGCTTTCCTTCTGTTACTGCATCACGTCATTTATTTTGCCCTCGAAGGTTTTTCCTATTTCCACATCGAAGACATTGCCATCAGTATGGGAGTGAGCTATGCCGCTTCTCTACTGCTGATAATATTGGTCGAACATGTTCGTAACCCTAAAAAGTAAGTCACGCTATGGAGGGGAACTACGAACTGGAAAAGCGTAAATACGTCATTGGCGGCGCAGCAATAGTCATTATCCTGGTTTATCTGCTTCGCCTCTTTACATTGCAACTGCTGAGTGAAGACTTCAAGATAAGTGCCGACTCCAATGCCTTCCTCAAACGCATCCAATATCCTGCGCGAGGTTCCATCTCCGACCGAAACGGCAAACTGCTTGTATACAATCAACCTGCTTACGACGTTATGGTCATCATGACAGAGCAAGAAGGCGTTGACACACTCGATCTTTGCGAAAGTCTCGATATAACTCGCGATTGGTACGAGCGAAGAATGGAAGAGATAAAAGACCTGAAACGCAATCCCGGTTATAGTCCTTACACGCAACAACTGTTCATGAGCCAACTCTCGACTGAGGAGTTCAGCCGCTTTCAGGAGAAGCTTTTCCGCTTTCCTGGCTTCTACATTCAGAAGAGAAGCATTCGCCAATACAGCTATCCTTATGCCGCTCATCTGCTCGGAGACGTCGGAGAGGTAGGGCCTGAAGACATAGAAGCCGACCATTACTACCGAAGTGGCGACTATATAGGCAAACTTGGCGTTGAACGTTCCTACGAAACTGCATTGAGAGGCGAGAAGGGAATGGAGGTTCTTCTGCGTGATGCACGAGGTCGCATTAAGGGACGCTACCAAAATGGCAAGTTCGACGAGGCTCCTATTCCTGGTCGAAACCTTACAATGAGTATCGACCTTGAACTGCAAGCTTTGGGTGAGCGACTGATGACAGGCAAACTGGGAAGCATTGTCGCAATTGAGCCAAGCACGGGAGAAGTGCTTTGCATGGTTTCGAGCCCTACCTATGACCCACGCATTATGATAGGACGTCAGAGAGGAAAGAGCCAAAGATTACTTGCCCAAGACGCGCACAAACCTCTCCTCAACCGTGCTATCATGGGCCAATATCCTCCTGGCTCCACCTTTAAGACAAGCCAAGCACTTACTTTCCTGCAAGAAGGCATCATCACGCCACAAACCGCATACCCTTGCAGTCGAGGCTTCCACTTCAGGGGACTCAGAGTAGGTTGTCACGGACATGGTTCTCCGTTGCCCCTCGTCCCTGCAATTGCCACTTCTTGTAACGGATATTTTTGTTGGGGACTTTACTATATGTTCGGCAACAGAAAGAAGTACAAGAATGTGCAAGAAGCGATGACAACGTGGAAAGACTATATGGTCAGCATGGGTTTTGGATACAAACTTGGCATCGATTTGCCAGGAGAGAAACGTGGTATGATTCCTAATGCTCCGTATTACGACAAAGCATATAAAGAGGATTGGAGCGGCTTGACTGTCATCAGTATCAGTATCGGACAAGGAGAGGTCAACCTGACTCCCTTGCAGATTGCCAACCTTGGTGCAACCATCGCAAACAGAGGATATTACATCATCCCCCACGTCGTCAAGGAAGTACAGGGAATGCCTCTCGACACACTCTACACCAAGAAACGCTATACGAAGGTTGACCGCAAGCACTATGAAACTGTTGTTGCTGGAATGCGACAGGCTGTGATCGGGGGAACTTGCCGCGTAGCCAACACTTCTTTCTATGAAGTCTGCGGCAAGACAGGAACTGCACAGAACCCTCACGGACAAGATCATAGTGTTTTCATGGGCTTTGCACCTCGAGAGAATCCGAAGATTGCCATCTGTGTCTACGTTGAAAACGGCAGTTGGGGAGCCACTTATGGTGTTCCTATCGGCGCACTAATGATGGAACAATACATAAATGGCAAACTCTGTGAAGCAAGCAAGGTTCGTGCAACACAGTTCGAGAACAAGCATCTGTACACGCCTCTCGAGTATTCTCTGCAAACCATCACTCAATAAGTCAAGCTATGCCAACGAAACTTCCAAGAAACAAGAAAGAGGCTCCATCGCTTTGGGGGTCGCTAGATTGGCTTACCATCTTCATCTATGTGGTATTGCTGGCTTTGGGATGGATGAGTGTTTGCGGCGCAAGTTACGACTTCGACGCGGCTGGCAACATCCTTGACTTCTCTACCCGAAGTGGAATGCAAATCGTTTGGATAGGAAGTTCGCTGCTTCTTGCCTTCCTTATTCTAATGACAGACGACCGCCTTATCGAGTCGCTCTCGTACATTATATATATATGTTTCCTTGTCCTTCTGTTTGTGACGCCATTCTTGGCACACGACATCAAGGGCTCGATGTCTTGGATCAAGATTGGAAGTTTCAGTATTCAGCCTGCAGAATTTGCGAAGTTTGGCGTATCTTTGTGCTTGGCAAAAGTGATGAGCACTTATGGCTTCGACGTGAGGAACTGGCGAGACTTCGTGATATGTATTGTCCTGATTGTCATACCGATGGGGCTAATTGTCTTGCAGAAAGAGACAGGAAGTGCTTTGGTCTATAGTGCACTCTTCCTGATGCTCTATCGCGAAGGAATGCCTGGCTGCCTGCTCTTTACGGCCATTTCTGCTGTTGTCTATTTCGTGGTAGGCGTTCGTTTTGCAGATGCGCCGCTTTTCGGCATAGAACAGATGAGTTTGGGACATGCTCTGGTCATGATTCTCATACAAATCTTTACGGTTGGCTTCATTTGGGTATATAGGCAAGGAGCGAGAGCCCTTGCCCGTCGCATCCTGTTTTACGCGCTGATTACGGATGTTGCGGCAGTTCTTTTTGCCCGTTTCGTATATCCCTGTAATGCAGTTTGGGCAATGGTTTTCGTTTGCGGAGCTACGGCGATATATCTCCTCTACTTGTCTCTTCGCGATCGAGCCCTGCCTTACTGCCTTATCGCCCTTTTCACATTGGGGAGCATGGGGTTCTTCTACTCTGCGGATTTCGTGCTGAACAGAGTTATGGAGCCTCATCAACAAACGCGTATCCGAGTTCTTCTCGGCTTGGAAGACGACCCTCGAGGGGCAGGTTATAATGTGATTCAAGCCAAGATCGCCATCGGTTCTGGCGGACTTGAAGGCAAAGGATTCCTGAACGGGACTCAAACGAAACTCAAATACGTGCCTGAGCAGGACACAGATTTCATCTTCTGTACTGTTGGCGAGGAAGAAGGTTTCATCGGTTGCGCCATAGTGCTTCTGCTCTTCCTTTCGCTCATATTGAGGCTCATGCATCTATCTGAGAGACAACCATATACGTTTGGCCGAATATATGGCTATTGCGTGTTGAGCATCTTCCTGTTCCACGTCTTCATCAATGTCGGAATGGTATTGGGACTGACGCCAGTCATAGGCATTCCCCTGCCCTTCTTCAGTTACGGAGGTTCTTCGCTATGGGGCTTCACCATTCTGCTCTTTGTTTTCCTCAGAATAGATGCTGGAAGGAACAGACTGCAGCATTGATTTCGAGGGAGCCAAGGGAAGGTTGAAAACGACTGCAATGACGATGGCAAACGTCACACTAGTAAATCGCAAACTTCACACTAGTAAATTGCAAACTTCACACTAGTAAATTGCAAACGTCAAACGTGATGTTTGCCAACTTCACACGCCATATTCTAACTCGTCAAGTTCTAAACTCCACCCTTTTTGCGGTTTCTCGCGACCAGATATCAAAAAAAAAGCGTTAATCCTTTGTTTCAAATGTAAAAAAACGTATATTTGTGCTTTGTAAACTAACATTAATTAGATTAATTAGCCTTAATATCTTATATGAGAAAGCACCTTCTTTACGTTATCGCAGCCATCGCTTTGGTAATGGCGAGCTGCACAGAAGAGATCGACACATCCGCTCGTTATGTCTTCAAGGAAGAGACAATCACCAGTTATTTGAGCAAGCACGAACAGTATAGCGAATACTATCGTCTGCTCGGAGAAGTCATGGTCAGCAACATCAGCGAGACCAACGTTCGCCAGCTCCTCTCGGCACGAGGGCACTACACCATCTTCGCCCCCACGAACGACGCCATCCATGAGTACCTCGACTCGCTCGTAACCCAAGGACTTATCCCCGAAGCATCGTGGGACGCATTCCCCAATGAGCACAAACGCGACTCCATAGCTCACGTCATTGTCTTCAACAGTATTATCGACAGCGGCGACGACTACAGCGAATACCAAATAAGCAATTTCCCCCAGCAGAACTCGACATCCAAAAGCGTAGAGATTCCTCTGCCCAACTTGAACGACCGCAAACTCATCGTTCAATACACCGACCAGCCCGACAGCTTGCTCATCAACGACTGCCTCATCGACGTGATTAACCGCGACATCCTCTGCATAAACGGCGTCATACACGCCATGCACAACGTCATCTCCCCAAGTAACAACACGATGGACTACTTGCTCAAGAAATACATCGAGGATGAAAACTCCGGATTCGTCGTTTCAGCAAAGATAGTTCATGCTTGCGGACTCTTCGGCGAACTCTCAAAGAACCGCGACGAAGCCTACGAAGACCTCTTCCAGAGTAATAAGATAAGGAAGAAAAACGAAGAAACCAGAGGAGAAACAGCAACCTTCCATACCGTTGAACACCGCTATTACGGCTTCACCTTCTTTGCCGAAACCGACGAATTCTGGACCCAGGCAATAGGAAAAGAAGTCAAGGACATCACCCTCGAGGACGTCATGGATTATCTCGCTGGACAAGGCGTATATCCGGAACTCAAGCGCGACAACAACTACACGTCCGAAGACAACCTTCTTTACCAATTCATCACCTATCACCTCCTTCCAGAACGACTGCCAGCCAACAGACTCGTCTATCACTACAACGAGAAAGGCTACGACATCAACCGCAAAGTGCCCTCCGTCGCCGTTATGGAGTTCTACACGACTATGGGCAAACGACGCCTCTTGAAAATCTTCGAGAGCAAGGAGAGCGAAGGTGTCTACCTCAACCGATTCCCCAACCTCGACAACGACCGCAGAGGCACATATCAGGAACTCTCATGTGATCCGGAGAAGGAAGGCATAGCAATCGGCGAACCCAATCTCGAAGGCGAAAACAATATCCGCAACGGTATCATCTATCCAATCAACAAGTTGCTCTACTACAGCGATGACACACGCAACAACCTCCAGAAACAACGCATCCGCTGGAGCGTGCCAAGCATGTGGCCCGAATTCATGAACAACGACATACGATGCTCCGAGATCACCGACGAGAAACACAAAAATGTCTATATCCCCAATGACGAGGAATACAAGTACCTCGAAAGTGTAGACATCTCGAAAGATACACGCTTCAACTACTGGACCGGAAGAGGCAACGGCTGGGCAAACATGCAGGGCGACGAGCTGACCATCCGCGGCCTCCTGGAATGCACCATGCGCCTGCCGCCCGTACCGAAACGCGGCACATACGAGTTGCGCTATGCCATCCAAAACGGCGGTAGCCAACGTGGCATGGTACAGTTCTACTGGGGCTCCAATAAAAACAAGCTGGCCGCAATGGGTATTCCTCTTGACCTACGACAGGGTGCAGACAACTACCTCCACACAAAGAATGGCAACGTCTGGAGCGACATTGGCGGTGAGACAGATACGGACGATGATGACTATAATGCGGATATCGACAAGCGTCTGCGCAATAACGGCTTCATGAAGGGATGTAATCAATACTGTGCTGGTGGTCCTGGAACAGCTTCGATGATGCGTGCATCCAATATCTGCGTTCGTCGCATCATCATTCGCGAAACCATGGATCCAGACGAGACTTACTATATCAAGTTCAAGACCGTTATGGACGACGACACACGCTTCTTCTACATGGACTACATGGAATACTGCGCTAAGGATGTCTACGACAACCCAGAGAAGCCGGAAGACATTTGGTAAGCAGAACCAACCAGAAGAACAAAGCGTTTAACGATAACACAAGAAAAGGCGTACCACATTTTGGCACGCCTTTTTCTTTTCATATTCTTCGGTTCCTTCTTTTGACTATTTGCGGTGGAAAAGCTTTTCCATCAGGCTCTTTTTCTTCTCCTTGCTGCCATAGCCGTAACCATAACCGTACCCATAACCATAGCCGTATTTCTTGCTTCTGGCTCGACTATCGTTGATTACGATGCAAAGATGGTTGAATATCTTTTCCTGATGCAAGCGTTCCACCTCGGGGAGATAACGACGGTCAACCTTCGTCTCACGCAAAACGTAAATGGTAAGATCAGCA
>JAEEGF011302509.1_pt1 | contig 14038 bp, 19 predicted proteins | sample 9134171 | NCBI WGS metagenome assembly JAEEGF01 (sample SAMN16246542, study PRJNA631951) | gut metagenome | biome: gut microbiome; feature: rumen; material: AP-attached | host: Bos | place: Iran: Karaj | collected 2018-10
GATGGAGGTTTTAATGGTAAATAGTATTAGTTTTTTAAGAAGTATCAAACCTAAATATGGAATGTTACTTGATGTTATTTTAATTATAAGTATAAGTATTATTATTTTAGCATTTAAATTAAAATGTTATGATGTATATTTTACTAATGGTTATATAGAATGTAGTGATAGTTGTAAGATATCATTTAGTGTAGATTATTTAAAAGTTAATTCAATTATTAATATGGATAAAGTTAAGATTAACAAAGAAAACAAAGATCCTAGAAATATTATTGTTAGTGATATTTTAGTGGATGAGAATAGTAAAAGCAATTATCAGATAATAAGTTTTGAAGTTGACCAACTAGATAATGGTATAAATAATACTTTTGGGAATGTTAGAATTTATTCTAATTATGAGTTAATAATAGATAAAATAATTAAGTTTTTGTTTTAAGGAGGTAGTTATGAAAATAGAACTTAAAGAAAAGGAATTATTAAATATAAATGGTGGAGCATGGAGTCTTGGTGTAGTGGGAGCAATTATTGCAGGTGGAGCGTTTATCATTGGCGTAATTGATGGACAAATCAAGCTCAAATGACAAAAACTCAAAAATACCGTATTCAAAGGGAATTCCGTAGAAAAACCTTCTATCCAAATCCACCAAGAAGATGCAATTATGTACATCAAATTGTAAGATTTAATGCTTATCTAATTATTGAATAACTGAGATGATTAATTTCATCTTTTTTTGTTATGAAAGAGAGGATAAGAATATGAGAGGAGAATTTAAAGTTTATAAATCTGGTGACTTTACAGTTATGCCTATTGTTCACTTAAAAGATAAAACACTTTCTTTGAAAGCTGTTGGATTGCTAAGTAAAATGTTAAGTCTTCCAGATGATTGGGATTATTCATTAAATGGATTAGTTGCAATTACTAAAGATGGATTAGATTCAGTACGAAGTGCTTTAAATGAATTAAAAGACCACGATTATGTCGAAATACTTAAATTAAGAACAGATAAAGGAACTTTTAAATATAATTATCTAGTTTTTGAAAATCCAGCTGATAAGGCTTTAAAATTGCAAAATAAACCAGATATGGAAAATCCATACCTGGATGAACCAAATGTGGTAAATCAAGGACAATATAATATTAAAGAATATAATATTAATAATCTAAAAGATAAAAAAGATAAAGAAGATAAAACAAAAATTAAACATAAATCACTTATTAATGAATTGATTAGATTAGATTATATAAAAGATGATGATGAACAAATTCCATTATATGATAGTTTATTTAATAAAATGGTAAATGAAGGAAATTCTTATGTAGATATATACTCAGCAATACATTATGTTGTACCTAGAGTTATGTCTAGACAATTCATAGATGAGGAAGGAAAAGAAATCAAAAATAGATTTGGTTATTTAAAATCCTCCATCGAATCTAATATTAGAAAACTTAATAGTTATAACGAAGAACTATATCCAGAAGATGATGATAGTCCATTTTGGGATAACTATGAGTTTATAGATCGAGAAGGGAGGTGAAAAAAGTGCCGAAATGTGAAGTCATTGCAATAGCTAATCAAAAAGGTGGAGTAGGAAAAACAACAACAACCTTTAATTTAGGAGTTGCTCTTGCACAAGAAGGTAAAAAAGTTTTACTAATTGATGCAGATCCTCAGGGTGATTTAACAACATATATGGGATGGCATAATGCTGATAAAATTCCTGTTACGATTTCTACTTTAATGAATAAATCAATTAAAGATGAAGAAATAGAACCAAGAGAAGCTATTCTTAAACACGATGAAGGTGTTGAGCTAATACCATCTAATTTGGAATTATCTGCAACAGATGCGAATCTATATCAAGCAATGTGTAGAGAGTATATTATGAGAAATACAATAGCTCCATTAAAAAATGATTATGATTATATTTTAATAGATTGTATGCCTAGTTTAGCACTTCTTACAACAAATGCTCTAGCATGTGCTGACAAAGTTATAATTCCTGTACAATCAGAATTTTTAGCTGCTAAGGGAATGAGTCATTTAATGAGTTCTATATTACAAGTGAGAAAGTATATTAACCCTAATTTGAAGGTAGGAGGAATTCTTTTAACAATGGTTGATGGTAGAACTAATTTATCTAAAGACATAAGTAGAGAATTAAAAGAAACTTATGGAACTGTGTTTAAATTGTTTGATTCTACTATTCCTAGAGCTGTAAAGGTAGCAGAAACAACTAGATTAGGAGAAAGCATATTATCTTATGATAAAAATAGTAAGATAGCAGAAAGCTACAAGAATTTTGCAAAGGAGGTCATTAATTATGAACGAGAAGAAAAAACAAGAAATACCAATGCCATTCAAGTTCGATGATTTCTTTACAACTCAAGAACAAAGAGATGATGCTGTTAAAGAAAAAATTGAAGAAATTGATATTTCATTAATTGATAATTTTAAAGATCATCCTTTCAAAGTCTTAGATAATGATGATATGAAGTCTTTAAAAGAAAGTATTAAAACTAGTGGTGTATTATCACCAGTTATAATAAGAGAAAAAGAAGATGGAAGATATGAAATGTTATCTGGACATAGAAGAATGTTTGCTTGTAAATCTCTTGGAATTGATAAAATTAAATGCATTATTAAAAATCTTTCTGATGATGAAGCTACAATTTTTATGGTTGATAGTAATCTTCAAAGAGAAAAACTGTTACCATCTGAAAAAGCATTTGCTTATAAGATGAAATATGATGCTTTAAAACATCAAAGAAAAGGTAATGTGAACCAACATGACACAGAGGTGTGCCAAGTTGGCACAGTGGTTAGAAGCGATAATATTCTGTCTGATGAGTTAGGAGAAAGTGCTAGACAAATTCAAAGATATATAAGATTAACATATCTTATTCCTGATTTATTAGAGATGGTAGATAATTCTGAAATTAAAAATAAAGAATTACCTTCTATAGCACTTACACCAGCAGTTGAGTTATCTTATCTAAAAGAACAAGAACAAAAAATACTTGCAGAATATATTGATTGTAATCTTTCTACTCCTAGTCATGCTCAGTCAATACAACTTAAAGAATTGAGTCAAAAGGGATTATTAGTAGAGGAAACAATTGATAATATTATGAACAAAGAAAAACCTAATCAAGTCCTTCAATTTAAAATAAAAGAGGAGAAGCTTTATAAAGTTCTTCCTAAAAATATTGATAGGGATAAAGTTGAAGACTTTGTTTTAAAAGCATGCGAATATTATTCTAAGCATTTAAGACAAATTGATAGGGATAGTAGGTGATGCTTATGATTTAAAAATAATTGTGCAGTTGCAATAAATCATTATTTACCTATAATGCAAATTAGGAAGGGTGATTCTTGTGATTAAGAAAATAATAGTATCTACTATTCTTATAGTTTTATTAGTAGGTATCTTAGGAATTGGATATTTGAAAATAAATAATCCAAAAGAAGAAACTATAAATACTGAAATAACGAAAAATATTTCAAAAGAAGATAAAGAAGAATCAACAGATGAAATTATTGTTGATGAGAAAATCGAAGAAATTGAAACTCCTAAAAATAATAATAAAGATGAAGAAAAAAATACTACTCCTAAAAAAGAGGAGAAAAAAGAACAAAAATCTTCATCTGAATCAAAGAATAATACTACTATAACTAGTACCGATACAAATAAACAAAATAATAATGAAGTTAAAGAAGCTACACAGCCAAAGAAAGAAACAGAATGGGAAAAACTAGGTATTAGTGAATATGATTATTATCATAAACCAATGTGGTCTTGGGCTAGAGTTGATTATAAAGTAGAAGATTATGGTAGTTTAGAAAAAGCACATCAAGCTTGTATTGATGCTGGAAATAAAATAGAGGATAGTATAAGTTTTTCTTGTACAAATATAAATAGTTATTCTGGTGATTATTTAGGAGATATGCTTAAGGTAAAATACTAAATGAAAGGAAAATATTTATGAAAAAGAAATTATTTAAGTATGCAATGTATAGCATACTTTTTTTATTGACAATTTTTGGTGTAACTGAAGTTCATGCTGAAAAATATACTGGTCAAGCAATCTGGCCAAGCGAATATATTAGTAATATATATATTAAAAAAGCTAAACCAGATGGATATACAAAATATCAACAAGCCAGATTTATTAGAAGAAGTGAAGATAATGCTTTTGTATATTGTCTTCAACCTTATACAGATATTGATAATAATTTACCATATTATGATGTTATAAGATCTGATTATGAAAATGTTTTAGGTTTTTCAGAAGCACAATGGGAAAGAATATCTCTTTTAGCATATTATGGTTATCAATATAATGATAATGGATATGATCACAGTGCTCAAAAATGGTATGTCATAACACAAGTAATGATTTGGAGAACAACTAATCCAGAATCTGATATATATTTTACTGATACATTAAATGGTAATAGAATTGCTAAATTTGAAAGTGAAATTGCAGAAATGGAAAAACTTGTTTCAAATCATTATAAAACACCACAATTTCAAAGTGGATTAGTTGTACCAATTGGAAGTACAACTGAATTAAATGATTCTGCTGGAGTTTTAAAAGATTATAAAGTTAGTGGAACAAGTAATGTATCAGCTTCAATCAATGGAAATACTTTATCAATAACTGCTAATAAAGTAGGAGATGGAAGTATAACATTTGAGAAAAAAGCAACAAAATACGAAATACCACCAATTGTATATTTCTCTGATCACTCTCAAAATGTAATGAGAGTTGGAGCTTATGATCCAGTTAGAAGTAAATTTACACTAAAAATAGTAGGAGGTAAAGTAACTCCAGAAAAGAAAGACATGGAAACTAGAACAAATACTCCTCAAGGAGAAGCTACTCTTGGAGGTGCTGTTTATGGTATTTATAAAGAAGATGGAACTAGAATGGGTTCTGTAACTACAAAAGAAGATGGAAAAAACACTTCAGATTATCTACCTGAACTTGGTAGATTCTATTTACTCGAAGAAACTCCATCAAAGGGATATTTATTAGATAGTACAAAGTATTATTTTGAAATTACTGAAGATAATTTAAATCCTACTGTTCAAGTATTTGAACAAGTAATTAAACTAGATTTTGAATTTACGAAAGTTTATGCAAGTGCTGATACTAAAATTATGGAACCAGAAGTTGGAATTAAGTTTGGAATTTATAATAATAAAAATGAATTAGTTGATGAGGTTACAACCGATACACAAGGTATATTTAGATTTACACTACCTTATGGAACTTATACAATTAAGCAGCTTACAACGACTAAAGGTCATGAAAAAATTGAAGATTTTAATGTTGAAGTAAAAGATGTTGGAGATGTAGTTCAAAAAGTAATTTCTAATGCACCAATTACTGCTAAATTAAGAGTAGTTAAAATTGATGCAGAAACTAAAGAGGTTATCAAAAGAAGTCATATTAAATTTAAAATATTTGATACAAAGAACAATGAATATGTATGTCAAACAATTACATATCCAACAAAACAAACAATTTGTGAATGGGAAACAGATGATGAAGGAGAATTCACAACTGCTTATCCTTTAATGACTGGAACTTATAAATTAGAAGAAATTGACCAAGTAGTTGAAGGATACCTATGGAACAGTCAATCACATGAGTTTACAATAGACGAAAATTCAAAATTAAGGACAGATTCTGATTATGGTATTATTTTCGATACTGATTTTGAAAATTTCCCTGTAAAAGGTGAAGTAAACATAATTAAAACTGGTGAAGTTGCTATATTAACTGAAGATGGATTTGAATTTAAATCTCAATCATTAGAAGGAGTTAAATTTGGTTTATTTGCTGCAGAAGATATAACATGGAATGGTAAGACAGTAATAACAAAGGACACTAAAGTTGCAGAAAAAACAACTGATGAAGAAGGTAAAATTAAATTTGATAAATTAGTATTAGGAAAATACTATATCAAAGAAATAGAAACATTAGATAATTATGTTTTAGATGAAAACAAATATGAATTTGAACTTGTTTATAAAGATCAATATACTCCAGTTATTGTTTATTCAAAAGCAATTTTAAATATTTTAAAGACTGGCAAATTAGAATTTACTAAGACTGATTTTTCTGAATCTAAAACATTACCTAATACAACTATAGAAATTTATAATGAAAAAGATGAATTAGTTTTTTCTGGAAAAACTGATGAAGAAGGAAAAATAGTTATTGATAGATTACCTCAAGGAAAATATTACATATTAGAAAAAGAAGCTCCAAAAGGATATAAATTAAATACAGAAAAAATGCCTTTTGAAGTTAAAGAAAATGGAGATGTAATAAAAGCTACAATGAAAGATGAAGATATAACAGGTACATTAGAATTTACGAAAGTTGATTTTTCTACTGATGAACCATTACCTAATACATTAATAGAAATATATAATGCTGAGACAGATGAACTTATATTTAGTGGAAGAACTGATGCTAAAGGTATGATAGTAATAGATAAAATAAAATATGGAAAATACTATATTTTAGAAAAAGAAGCTCCAGAAGGTTATCAATTAAATACAGAAAAAATGTATTTTGAAATAACAGAAGATGGAGAAGTTATTAAGTCAGTTATGAAAGATGAACAAATTGTTGAAGTTCCTAATACTGATAAAACTGATACAAAAGAGCTAATCGTTGGTGGTGTTATTCTTATTCTTGTTGGGGCAGGTGCTATTTTTTATGGAAGCAAAAAAAAGAAAAAATAAAAGCTGGTTAATAATTTTAACTGGCTTTTTCATTCTATTATTAGGTGTAGGAACAGTTACATATTATTTTGTTTCAAATAAACAACTAGATAATTTAGAGGAAGATGCTTTAAAAACATTTTACATAGAAGAAGAACAAATAAATAATGAAGTGGAACAACTTGAAGAACCTATTAAGAAAGAAGAAGTGAAAGAGCAAAGAAAAATTGAATATATTGCTGTACTTAAAATCCCTAAAATTAATTTAGAAAGAGGCTTAGTTGATCCAAGTAGTTATTTAAATAATGTAAATTATAATATTCAATTTCTAAAAAATTCTGCTATGCCAGATCAAAGATATGGTAATGTTATGTTGGCAGCACACTCTGGAAATGCAAGAGTATCTTATTTTAAAAATCTAAATAAATTAGAAATGGATGATAATGTAAGTATTAGTTATAAAGGTAAAATTTATAATTATAAAGTTGTTAATATTTATGACATAGAAAAAACTGGCAAAGCACAAATAATAAGAAATAAGAATGTAAGCACTTTAACATTAGTTACTTGCAGACATAATACTAATAAGCAGATAATAGTAATTTGTGAATTGGTAGATATTAAATAATCGTACATTTTTACATAGCTAATTGATATAATAAAATATAATTGGAGGTGCAATATGATTAGACATGATATGAATGATATTTCTGATGAAGAATTTGATAAAGTGGTAAATCCTTGTAATGAATATATTATTAATTATATTAAAAATAATATTTTAAATGAATTTGTAGCTTTTGATATTGCGACTTGTTACAATATGGATGCGATGTGGGATGAACCATTTGATACACAAATTAAAGCAGCTGTTGAAGATTTATCTCAATTAAGATTTGCTGATTGTGATAAATCAAAAATAAAAAGTATTTTAGAAAGTAAGTACAAATTAAGAATTAAGAATGATTCACCAATTGATATAGAAGAAATTAAGAACTAGAAATAGTTCTTTTTATTATGAAAGAGTGGTGAGTATGAATAGCGAAAAAATAATGAAAGAAAGATTTAAAGTTTTTGAAAAACTTGCAAGTGTTGGATACAATACCGACCAAAAAATTATCAATTTAAAGGTTGAAGAATTATTATTACAACCTAATTTCAATAGAAGTGAGTTAATGATTGCTGTGGGCATAAAAAATGCTTTATCAAGCAAAAAAATAGTAACATTTTTATGTGGAATTGAAGAAAACAATAATAAAAAAAATAATAATGATATACGAAAGGAAAATATTTATGAATAGTGAATTTAAAAATGAAATATTAATGGATGGCTATCTATATGATAGAGATTTAGAAAATAAGAAGTTTCAAATTAAAAATAATGAAGACATCATTGAATTTAGATATAATGAAGATTTTAAAGAAAATAGTCTTGAAGAATTACAAGGAAATGAATTATTAAGAATTAAAGGTTCGTTTGATCAAGATGAAAACGGATTATTTTATTTAGCTAAAGATATGTTAGTTCTTCCTCAATTCTCTAAAGGAGATGAGTAGTATGAATGGACAAGTTAGAGTCACTTTTATAAAAGATGATTTTAATAAAATAGTTGAACTAACAAATATTTCTTTAAAGGAATCATCTGAAAGTGAAAGTAAGGAAGTAAAAAAATTTTTGGATAAAATTATGACTTATTCATACATAAAAGATGAAAAAGTTACAATGAATCTTTATCCATCTGAAGCTAGATTTTTAATTAATTTATTAAACAAAAACATAGAAGAAATAGATATTACTGAAGACTGGATGGAAGAATTAAAACAAAAAAAAGAAGAATACAAAAAAAGTAAGGAAGGTGAATTATAATGATGAATCAAGCTATGTTAGTCGGAAGATTAACAAAAGATCCAGAAGTAGTAGAAAACGAATCAGGTACTAAATATTCAAACCTAACTATAGCAGTTCCAAGAAATTATAAAAATGCTGACGGCATTTATGAAACAGATTTTATAGAAATAACTTTATGGAACAGTATTGCTGAAAATACATCAGAATATTGTAGAAAAGGTGATTTAATTGGAGTTAGAGGAAGAATACAAGTTGATTCATACGAAGTAGAAGGAGAAAAAAGAAGTTCCCAAAAAATAGTTGCAGATAGAATTACATTCTTATCATCTAAAGCAAAAGCTGAACCTGAACCAGCATTATAAAGATTATGAGTGAAGAAAAATTAAGAAATAAATTGTGGGATATTGTTAATAAAGAATTTAATGATTTTAAAAATGAACAATTGCAAAATTCAAAGGAAGAAATATTTGAAAATGCATTTAAAATTTCAACATTAAGTGATTTTGTAGATATGTGTGATCCAGAATGTGGTTGTTTAAAAATAGATGAAGTAAAAGCATTAATTAAAGAAAAATATCCTGCACATACTTTATATAACTTTTATATGAAAAGTGATGCTGGAGGCATAAGCGATTTGTATGAGTCAATTTGGTATAGATTAAATGATTTAGCAAGTAGAAATAATATTAATAAAAATAAGGACAATTTTGAAAGATAAATAGAGAGCCACTTGTTGGCTCTTTTACTTAGCAAGCATTGGAAAGTTCCTCCCACAAGGCACTTTCCTCGTATTATGGGGAAATCCCCAATCCCCTGATTAAATGAACGGAGGTAAAATATGATTGAATTATTATTCTTTTTACTAGGTTTAATAATTGGTCTATTATCTGGGATAACTTTTATATGTTTATATTTTGTTAAAAGTGTTTCAAATGATAGAACTATACAAATACCTGGTATAAAAAATGAGAAGAAAAACAATTAAAAAAAATTTTTGGTTTAGTTATGATGAAGACAAGCAATTAAAATACTTGTCTTCTATTCTAAATCTTAGTGAATCAAATACTATAAGAAAACTATTATATGAAACACAAGTAAAAGAAAGTCCACCTAAAGAATTTTATGATGCTATTGATAAGATTAATAAGATAGGTGTGAATATAAATCAATTAACACGACTTGCAAATTCAACTGGAAGTATTTACGAAGATAAACTTAACCATGAATTTTTAGAATTAGAAAAACTAAGAAATAGTATATATGAAAAATATATTTAACTATGAAAGGTGAGTGATATGTATAGCTGTAGTAAAAATTTGGAAAGTAGTTACTCATTTGGATCAAGTAATTGATTATGCAGAAGATCATAATAAAACGAATTTATCTAATTTTAAAGATTTAAATGATTTAATGGATTATGCTATGAATGGAGATAAAACAGAAGAATCATTATATATTTCAGGTATTAATTGTGATCCTAATAATGCAACTAAAGAAATGATAATGATAAAAGATAAATATCTAAAAAAAGATGGAATACTAGCTTGGCATGCATATCAATCTTTTAAAGAAGGAGAAGTTACTCCAGATGAAGCTCATAAAATTGGATTAGAGCTTGCTAATGAAATGTGGGGAGATAGATTTCAAGTTGTAGTAACTACTCATTTAAATACTAAACATTATCATAATCATTTTGTATTGAATTCTGTATCTTTTCTTGATGGTAAAAAATATAATGCAGATAGAAATTCTTATGCTGAGTTTAGAAGATTAAATGATCTTATATGTATGGAACATGGTAAGAGTTATTTAAGTGAGAAAAAAACAAAATCTGGTATCAATTATATTAATTATCAGAATAGAGGAATTAAATATACAAATTATTACAAAAAGGCAAAGGAAGACTTTGATCTTGCAATTGCTAAAGCATCTAATTATGAATCATTTAAAAATATATTAATCAACTTAGGATATGATATTACAGTTAGAGCTGGAAAATTAAGTATTAGGGGTAAAGATTATAAAAGGAATATTAGAATAGAAAGATATTTTGGTGAAGATTATTCTATAGATAATATTAATAAACAAATAAAAGGTTTATACCTACCAGAAACAAGAACTTATTATAGAAATAGAAAGCCAACAAGTATTTTATCTATTTTATCAAAGCCTAAATATAATAGTTTTTATTCTATGTATATAAGATATTGTAATTTATTAAATAATTATCCGAATTATGTAAAAAAATATCCATTGTCATCAACTGTTAAAGAAGATGTAAAAAAGTTAGATTCATTTAGCGAGCAAGCTATAATGCTAGTAAATAATCATATTGAAACTGAAGATAATTTTTATTTTTTTCTTAATGATAAAGTTAATGAATTAAGTAATTTAAAACAAAAAAGAGAAGATCTATGGAAAAAATATAAGACAGTTAATAATAATGAAAAAGTAGAAATTAAAAAAGAGATAGATAATATCTCAGATAAGATAAAAGAAGTTAATAAAGAAGTAAAAATGTGTGAAGATATAAGGTTAAGAAAACAGGATGTTGAGAATAACCTTAAAACTATCGAAGATAAGGAGATGATAATCGATGAACACATCAGGTGATGCTGCAGAACAAATTGTAAGAATGTCCTTAGAAGGTTTTCAAGTAACTGCTAAAATTGCAGGTAGTGGAGCTAAGGATATTGCAGCACTTTTAATTGCAATTATGAAAGACAAACATAAGACAGCAGGTAAAACTAATTTGTCTAATATGTTAAAGTCTGGAAAAGAATTAAAAGTCTTTTCAGTAAGAAAAGATGAATTTAAGAAGTTTACTGAAGAAGCAAAAAGATATGGAGTATTATATAGTGCATTAATAAATAAAAAAGACAAATCTTCTGATGGAATAATAGATATAATGGTTAGAGCAGAAGATGCTGCTAAAATAAATCGAATAGTTGAAAGATTCAAATTATCTAGTTATGATGAAGCTACTATTAGAAGTGAAATTCAAAAAACTAAAGAAATGAAATCTAAGGATAAGGGAGTTAAAACTAAAACTCAACAAGATAGGATAAAAGATGAACAAGTTAAAGAACCTATTAAGAAAGAAGAACAGTCAGTAAACCCCCATTTGGCAAAGACCGAAAAAAGCCCTCAGTCAAAGCCTTCCTCAGAAATGCAAAGGACTTCGGATCAGGGTACTAAGATGAAAGAAAAACCATCTGTTAAAGAAAAACTAGAGAAAGCAAAGGAAGAAGTTAAACATCGTGAATCACTTAGGGATAAATCTGAAGTTAGTAAAGTAACTCCTAAAAGAAAAAAAGAAAATAAGGAGATTAATAGGTAGTGAAAGAAGTCTATAAAATTTTAGAACTAGATAAATATGAATTAGGAATTATTATCAATGCATTAAATGAACTTAGAACAAAATTAATACAGGAACAAAGAGATACTGATGCTGTTGATGAAGTTTTATTAAAAGCACTTGATGCTCCAGAAAAAAAAAGATACTTTCACCGAGACCATTTCGCAGAAGGTAGATGAATAAAAATAAAGAAACTCCAATTTATTATTATTTAATTGGGGTTATACCAGTCATTTGGATTGGATTGTTAATTGCTCCATCTATAAGTGGAGGATTACCATCAATAGTTAAGGATTTTCCTAAGTATATGGAGAATCCTTTTTCTATTACATGGTGTGTGGATTCTTTAAAATCAATATTTATACTTTTGATTGCTTATGCACTTGGGATAGGTATTTATATTTCAACAAAAAGAAATTATAGAAAAGGTGAAGAACATGGTAGTGCTAAATGGGGAGATGCTAATAAGGTAAATAAAAAATATGAGCAACAGCCTTATCAGTCAAATAAAATATTGACTCAAAATGTATGTATTGGATTTGATGGTAGAAAACATAGAAGAAATTTAAATACATTAGTTATTGGAGGTTCTGGTGCTGGTAAAACAAGATTTTTTGCAAAGCCAAATGTAATGCAAGCAAATACTTCATTAATAGTATTAGATCCTAAAGGTGAAATTGCTAGAGATGAAGGCCATCTATTAGAAGATAAAGGATATGTTGTAAAGGTATTAGATTTAATTAATATGGATAAATCACATTGTTATAATCCTTTTGTTTATCTTCAATCCGATAATGATGTGCAAAAACTTGTTACTAATCTATTTAAAGCTACTACTCCAAAAGGTAGTCAATCACAAGATCCTTTTTGGGATACAGCAGCTTCTATGCTTTTATTAGCATTAGTTTTTTACCTATGGTATGAAGCTCCAAAGGATGAACAAAACTTTCCTATGGTTATGGAAATGTTAAGGGCAGGTGAGGTTAAGGAAGATGATGATAATTTCATAAGTCCATTAGATATTCTATTTAATCAATTAGAGGTAGAAAATCCTAATCATATAGCATTGAAATACTATAGAGATTATCATTCTGGTTCTGCTAAAACATTAAAATCAATTCAAATAACACTTGCTTCAAGACTAGAAAAATTTAATCTAGAAAGTCTAGCAAGCTTGACTCAAACCGATGAATTAGAACTTGAAACAATTGGTGAAAAGAAAACTGCATTATTTGCAATTATTCCAGACAATGATACATCATTTAATTTTTTAGTAAGTATGTTATATACTCAATTGTTTCAACAATTGTTTTACATTGCTGATTATAAATATGGTGGAAGATTGCCAATTCATGTTCATTTTCTTATGGATGAATTTGCTAATGTATCATTACCAGATGATTTTCAGAATATATTATCCGTAATGAGATCTAGAGAGATATCAGTATCAATAATATTGCAAAACTTAGCACAATTAAAAAAATTGTTTGAAAAAGATTGGGAATCTATTGTTGGAAACTGTGATGAATTATTATATCTTGGTGGAAATGAGCAATCATCTCATAAATATATTTCAGAACTTCTTGGTAAAGATACAATCGATATTAATACTTATGGAAGAACAAAAGGGAGAAATGGTAGTTATTCAACTAATTTCAATCTAATGGGAAGGGAGCTTTTACTTCCTGATGAAGTAAGAACATTAGATAATGATTATGCAGTGTTATTAATAAGAGGAGAAAAACCAATTATGGATAAAAAGTATGATATAAAAAATCATCCAAATATTTCATATACCCCAGATGGAAAAGGAAAAACTTATATACATGGTGCAAAAGATTATTCAGTTGCTAATATTAATTTGAGTTTAGATAATAAAAATATTAAATATTCTAATATTAAAAAAATTAGTTTAGATTATGAAGTAGTATTTTCAGAAGATATTGACTACTACTTTAGAGGAAAGGAAAGAGAGGAAAATGAAAGAAAAAAATAAAATAAAAAATGTAGTTAACGGATTAAGATTATTACAATTATTCTTAATCCTTTTATTTATTACAACAAATGTGTATGCAGCAAATGAT
>JAEEGF012265078.1_pt1 | contig 14037 bp, 7 predicted proteins | sample 9134171 | NCBI WGS metagenome assembly JAEEGF01 (sample SAMN16246542, study PRJNA631951) | gut metagenome | biome: gut microbiome; feature: rumen; material: AP-attached | host: Bos | place: Iran: Karaj | collected 2018-10
ATTCGATATGTTTGATTATAATGAAGCAGCTTCAATTAAAGACCCCAAGAATTTCAACAAGGATTGCACCTCGACGAAACTTTTCCACGGTGTTGCCCCCGAGGCCGGTATCGTCCTCAAATATTTTAGAGCAGCCCTCAAGTTTACGTACAATTATACCATCTGGACCAACAAGGGCGACTACAAGGAATTCTGCGATGACAATGTAAGTGGCTTCAAAGTGGGTATCGGGTTCTGCTGGTAAGCTTTAAGCCCCGAAAGAATCACTATAACTAAAATTAATAAGGAGAGAGCATCGAGTTAAACCTGGATGCCCTCTCCTTTTTTCGAAACCGGATTCGAAGAATAGTTAGTCGGAATCCTTGAGTTTTTCAAGATTCTTCCTGGCTGTGTTATTTCCTTGTTCTGCTGCCTTTTCGTACCAATAGATCGCCTTTTCCTTGTCGGCAGCGACACCTTGTCCATAGAGATAGCAACTGCCAAGGTGGGCCTGTGCACTGGCGTTACCCTTGTTGGCAGCTTTCTGATACCATTCGACTGCGGCAGAATGATCCTGTTCTGTACCATGGCCAAGTAGGTAACAGCTTCCCAAGTTGTCCTGCGCTGTGACATCACCCTTATTGGCTGCCTTCTTGAACCATTCGAAAGCCTGCTTATAATTCTGGCTAACACCAGTACCATTGTAATAGCAACTGCCCAAATGGCTTTGAGCGCTGGCCAGTCCCTGCTTTGCAGCACTATTGAAATATACCACAGCCTGCTTGGCATCTTTTTTGACGCCATTACCGAACAGGTATTGAACGCCAAGTTTGTCGAGGTCTTCGGGATCACCCTCCACAGTAGGCAAAGCTTCAACGTCAGATTTGCTTTGTGATGGTTGAGTGGACGCAGTGGCTGGCTTGTTTGCCGAAGAGGAAGAGGTAGTCGGTTGGCTTGTCGATGAAGATTCGGATTGCTTGCTGGTAGCGACCTCCTTTTCAGTGGGTTGTGCATCCTTGGTCTCTGGGATGGTTGGAGGGAGTACGGGAGAAGAAGTATTGTCTTCAACGGCAACCGGAGTCGGGTTCACCGATTCTTCCGAAGTGTTCCTGGAGCAAAGCCCGAAAGCCAGGGCTGCGATACCTACAACGATAGCTGCTGCTATAGCAATATAGGTAAAGGATGGTTTGGATCGTGGGGAATCGGGAGTAATAGGAGGAGTTTCCGGCTGAGTAGTAGGCTTAGTATCTTTCTTGGGCGTCGGATTAACTGCTACCCCGGAGGTCGGTTTAAGCACATCTCTGGGTGTCGGTTTGTTTTCTACCTTGGAAGTCGGTTTTACCTCTACTTTGGATTCTGCTTTTTCCTGGACCTTGGGTATGGGAATCACCGGGGCTTTCTGTTCTGCCTTTTCTTCCACTTTAGGCGAAGACTTCACTTCAGCTTTGGATTCCGGCTTTTCCTCAACCTTTGGCACAGGCTTCTCTTCGACTTTAGGCGTTGCCTTTTCCTCAACCTTGAGAGCTGATTTCTCCTCCACTTTAGGTGTAGGCTTCACCTCGACTGCTTCTTTCTTCTTCAGCCATTTGGAAAGGTTTCGAAAGAACTTTTCCCGCTGGTCCTTATTACTATAGTCGATGCTGTCGATACCGCTGCAATTGAAAGCCAGCCAGTCGCAGTCGGATACCATGGTACCATCGATGCTGAGCGGGATGACACGCTTCTTTCGGTCAAGCGCAAACTTCACTTCCCTTTCGGTCCACGAAGGGGTACTGTAGTCAGGTTGACCGGTCTTCGGGTCCATGAGTGGAGCGATCGAATTGGTTGTCATCATGAAGACAAGGATATCGCATTCCTTGATGGCACGGATGATAACGCGCTCGAACTGGTCGCCGCTTTCGATACCTTCGAGGTCAATCCAACAGGAGGCTCCAGTCCTTTGGTTGATTTCTTCGACAATGGGAAGAACCATCTCCTTGTCGATACGTTTATAGCTGATGAAAATCTTTTCGCCCATATTCAATACAGATTAAATGTTCGACAGGAACTATTCGCTTTTGGTGATTTTGAATCCCAGTTTGGTAATGAGGCGCAACGTTTCGAAAGCTGTGTTCAGGTCATAAGCCTTTTCCTCGTCGCTCAATTCGTCATAGTCAACCAGACAAGGCGTCTGACGCTTGTCATCGTTGCGCTTGCTGCTGTAGGTCCACCCTTCCCGAATGCGGGCCTGAGCCCATACCTCATGCACATTGCGTGCAATCACATCGGCCAGTTCCATCAGTTCTGCAGGCAATTCAACACCAGTTGTGTCGATTGGCTGAGGGATATATTCCTTATGTTTCATATTTATCCTTGTTATTTTCTATTTGTAATGTGGTAAGAACAACGGCGAAATCATAGAGTTTAGTGTATTCCGACAGGTTACTCCAGTCGTCCAGACATGGGTGCTTCTTGAGCAGGGAACGCTGTTGCTTTTGTACCTCAGAATCGTGCTGGAAACCTTGTATCTCGTGGCTCGCATTCCATCGGATATGTTCCAGAACAGCCAGATTGTAAACAAGTTTATTGAAATAATCATTGTCTGTCAAATGATGCAGGTCGGTATTGGAAGCCAACGATTCGGGAAGAGCATTGTAGAGGTCCTGTATGGTGTAGTGTTGCCCATCGCTTCGCAAAGGTCCCTTGCTGAAAGCTTTTTGGATGATCGAGATCTTGGTGCGGCGATGATATTCGTTACTGATGTCCTGCGACTCCATACGCAGGAATTCAAGGATGGAGGCAAGAGAGCCTTTTGCAACAGCCTTGGCACGGCGACTGGACCATGTATCTTGTTGGCCAGAAAGCTGTTCCGTGGCTTTTTGATAGGCATTGTAATATTGTTCGGCCCTCTTCTTTTCCTTCTGCTTGGTAATATTCTCGTGGGTGAAAATCCGGTCGGGCATACCGAAAGGTATCAGCTCCACATTCCCGTAATCGTTCAGCTTATGATAGGTCTCGGCCATCAAGTGAAGTTCACCCGAACTGTTTGCCGATGATGAGCAGACAAAGATTCGGAGCGGGAAACGAGGATGTGCAGGTCGATTTCTGACGGCCAGGTTGTAGATTTCGTTGGCCAGCATCATCTGTGTCTCTTCGTCGCCAGCAGAGATGAGGATGAACTGAAGTTCGGCAATATGACGTTCGAGCCAATTCCAGAACTCCGCACTTCCCTCCTTCTGCTGCATCAGACGAGCACGCACATTGGGTTCACGTTTACCCTCGTTGTCCTCCAGTTCGGGGATTCGAACATACAGGTTTCCAGCCAGTTCGTTCATCTTGCCATCGACCACATAGCATTCGAAGTCGCTGCGCTTTTCGCTGGACGAAGCGAAGGCTCCAAATTCATAGAGATAGCGGACAGCTTCTTCTCCGATGTCGCCCATACCAATCACAAGAGACCGCAACGAGGAGGTACAGCAGCCGTTGGCATCGAAATCCTGCAGGTCGGTGAGCAAACCCGCCGGATCGGTTTTCAGCTGATCGATGGCCAGTTTGGCAGAATCGACGGTTTCGATGCGAATCTTGTTGAACTGCAGCAACTGGCTCATGCTGTTGTTGCGGCAATGGCAATAGATGCTGTACTTCTCGGGCTTAAAGTGCTCATCTGGTTTATCGGAATCGTCGGGCAAAAGCAGGCCAGCAAGCCGATTGGCACCAGCGATGTTTGCCTTCTCGTCATCGGAAAGGAAAAAGAATTCCGTTTTCGACGACTCGTTGATAAGGCGCTGTAAGTTACTAAGGGCGATAGAAGAAAGCGATTTGCAGTCATCTGACAATTCCTCCAACTTGAAGGAGGAAATGGTCAGCAAGGCGGGGAGTTCTTTCCGGTCGGCTCTGTTGACAGCTTCGAAGGCCTCGTGACTATGAGTAAACAACGAGACAAAACTACCAAATCCAAACGTTGTGCGAGCTTTTGTGATATTGTCTTCTTCCGTATCGACAAAAACTGCCAAAGGACTGTTCCCTTCTGCTCCCAGGATGGTTTTGGCCACTTGTACCGAAGCAGGGTTGATGCCAAAAAAGACATACAGGGAACTTTTGTCCGCATGGGCAAGCCGCAACCGGATGGAAGCCTTCAGGCGTTCACCCAACAAGCTGATGACCAATTGCGCCGAAACCAGGAAACCCGAAAGACGAGCCAGCGAGAGCATACCCATGAACAAGCCGCTTCGACAAAGGGCATACGAGATGTCCGACATACTGTCTGCAAGAATGAAGATCTTGCATGCCGACAAGGCAGGGCGGAACAGCGAGGTAAGCAAGGAACGCTGCGTTCCACTTGAATAGCTGCCGATGAAATAGAGCAGGAAGGCAAAACACCAGGTGAAGAGTGCCCAAAGGGCCAGTTTCTGCTTGTTGAGATGTTTCTTTTCGGAATAGGCGCTGGCCTTACGGTATTCGAAATACTTCCTCCATGTAAAGACAAATGCAAGCGCAGCAAAAAGCAGGGTGGAACTGCAAATCATCCAAAAGAAGGAATCGACGGGATTGTCACCACGCTGGATTTCCGTAAAGGAAGGTATCGGTTTCGTAAGGTTGAGGAATGCACTTGCTATGACAACTACAACAAGCAGGGTTTTCAGGAGAACATTGCTTTTACTTGTTGTCATTCGCAGAAGACTAAAGGCCACCAGAAGCAGGATGCCTGCAACAAGGAATGTAAGACATACCGGCACAAAATAGTCTGCTCCCAAAGGAATCGCCAGAAACATCAGAATCAGGCAGACAAGAGCTATCAAGTGGAAACCGCTATGCTTCTGCATTTTAGCACGGAATGGCGGGGTGAACAAGGTTAATCCTCCAAGAATGAGCACCAGGAGAACAACCTTGAGCATAAGGTTATCGCCCGAAAACAGGGAGGGCAGCCATCGGTCGGACACCCGATTGCAGAAACTGATGAACTGGTTGGCTCCCTGCGACGTTCCGACACTCGAGAAATACATATCGTGAAGCATGCGCAAGGTCTCGGCCTGCTGTAGCGAGTCGGTTCCATGGAGCAACGAGTCGGTCGGATAGACATAATTGCCGTAAGGGGCATCTGCCCATATATCGATTGTGTTCATGAGAATGGGAGTAAAAGACTGGAGTGGTCAGTTGACAAGGTGCAAAGATAGTGCAATTCGCCGCATTTCCAACAATTCTTGCAGCATTTTTCATCTATCCATATAAGAATAAACGAATCTATCAGTTTTTGCAACCTACGAATACCATAACCCCAAAACCTCACAAGTTGAAAACCTAAAATACGTACCCGACGTTTTTTTTCGGGCAAAAGACTTTGTGAATAGTAGATTTATTTGTAAATTTGTGCCGTAGATAATAAATTACATAAACCAACAATCCTAAAATCAACAGAATGAAAAAGACAATCCTTTTGACTCTTACGTTGGCTGTGGTTGCTTCAGGCTGTCAGAAACAGCAGCTGACCAACCCGGCAATTCCTCGTGATGCGGAACTGGAAGCGAAGATCGAGAAGAAGCTCGCCACGATGTCGCTCGATGAGAAGATCGGCCAGATGCTTGAACTCAATCTCGACGTGCTGGGTGGCATGAAGTTTGAGAATGCGAAAATCGATCGCGATAAACTTCGCAAGACGTTGCTTCAATTCGGACAGGGCGAACAGGCTGTTGCCGAAGTGCTGAAGCTTAGCGACGAAGAGATCATGCAGCGCATGGGCGGCTATGGCCTCGACATCTTCACCAGTGACACCAAGCGTTCGTGGGAACTCAACGAAACTGTGCTCGACACCACCATCAGCAAGTGGAAGGTGGGCTCGGTGCTCAATGCTCCGGGCAAGGCCGGCACCATCGAACAATGGCAGCGCTGGATACCGCAAATCCAGGAGAAGTCGATGCAGTACCTCGGCATCCCCGACATCTATGGCCTCGACAACAACCACGGCGTGACCTACGTGCAGGGCGGCACACTCTTCCCGCAGCCCATCAACCTCGGCGCTTCGTTCAATATTGCCTTGGCCAAGGAGATGGCAGAGATAACCGCCTACGAGAGCCGTGCAGCCAACTGCCCCTGGGTGTATAATCCTGTGCTCGACTTGGGACGTGATCCTCGCTGGTCGCGTATCTGGGAAAGTTTCGGCGAAGATGCCATCGTCAATTCGCGCATGGTGGAAGCTGAGATTGCCGGCTATCAGGGTGACGATCCCAACCACCTCGGCAAGTATCATGTGGCTACGAGCGTGAAGCATTACTTCGCCTATGGAGCTCCCTTCACGGGCAAGGACCGCACTCCTGCCTACCTCTCCCCTGCCATGCTGCGTGAGAAATATTTCGAGCCCTTCAAGAATGCCATCAAGGCGGGTGCCCTTACCATCATGGTCAATTCCGCTTCGATCAACGGTGTACCCGTTCATGCCAGCTACAAGTACCTCACCCAATGGCTGAAGGAAGACCTGCAATGGGACGGTATGATTGTGACCGACTGGGCTGACATCAACAACCTCTACCAGCGTGAGAAGGTTGCCACCGACAAGAAGGATGCCATCCGCATCGCCATCAATGCCGGTATCGATATGAGCATGGACCCCTACAGCGTGGAGTTCTGCGTTCTGTTGAAGGAACTGGTTGAAGAGGGCAAGGTGCCCATGTCGCGTATTGACGATGCTGCTCGCCGCGTGCTTCGCGTGAAGTATCGTCTCGGCTTGTTCGAGAATCCCAACACGGGAGGCGAAGGCTATGAGAAGTTCGGATGTGAGGAGTTTGCCCAAAAGGCTCTCCATTCGGCCGAAGAAGGCGAGATTCTGCTCAAGAACGAGGACGGTATCCTCCCGCTCAAGAAGGGCGTCCGTATCCTGCTGACTGGACCGAATGCCAACCAGATGCGCTGCCTCAATGGTGGCTGGAGCTACACGTGGCAAGGTTCGAACATCGAGGAGATGGCTGAGAAGTACAACACCATCTACGAGGCATTCTGCGACAAGTTCGGTGCAAAGAACGTAGTCCTCGAGAAGGGTGTCGAATACAACGAGGCTGGTGCCTACTATGACGAACTTCCCCCACGCATCGAAAAGGCCGTGGCTGCTGCCCGTGGCGTCGATGTCATCGTGGCCTGCATTGGCGAGAACAGCTACTGCGAGACTCCTGGTAACCTCACCGACCTTTGGCTGAGCGAGAACCAGCGCAACCTCGTGAAGGCTTTGGCAAAGACGGGCAAGCCCATCATCCTCGTGCTGAACGAAGGCCGTCCACGTCTCGTTGCCGACATCGAACCTTTGGCAAAGGGTGTCATCGACATTCTTCTCCCGGGCAACTACGGTGCCGATGCGCTTGCAAACCTGATGGCTGGCGATGCCAACTTCTCGGCTAAGCTGCCTTACACCTATCCGCGTGAAATCAATTCGCTGGCCAACTATGACTACAAGGTGAGCGAAGAGGTAGGAACTATGGCTGGTGCCTACAACTACGATGCCAAGGTTTCGCTGCAATGGCCCTTCGGCTACGGTTTGAGCTACACTACCTTCGAATACAGCAACCTGAAGGTGGATAAGACCGACTTTGGCGTAAACGACGAACTGACAGTATCCGTCGATGTGAAGAACACCGGTTCGGTGGCTGGCAAGGAGCCTGTCCTCCTCTACTCGAGCGACGTAGTGGCAAGCATCGTGCCCGACAATCGTCGTCTGCGCTGCTTCGACAAGGTGGACCTGAAGCCGGGTGAGACTACAACGGTTACCTTCAAGCTTCCCGCCAAGGATCTCGCTTTCGTCAACGAGGATGGCAAGTGGACACTCGAAGCCGGTGAGTTCATCCTCAAGGTGGGCATGCTGACACAAAGCGTCAACTGCACGAGCACCAAGGTTTGGGACGAACCGAACATCTAATTTGTTGATTAAATCGGAGTACTCGGATTTCTCGGAGTACTCCGAACTTTTTAAATCCTATTCGTATGAAAAAATATGTTCTTACTCTTTTGGCGTCCTTACTGATTGCCGAAGCACAAGCTATAGTTGATGTCCAGCAGGTGGGCGGATGGTTCGAATCCGGGTACGTGACCTGGACAGTGCCGAGCGATGCCGTAAACTACGAAGTATATGTGAAGGCAAAGGCTGCCGATGACTGGACGCAACTTGATAAGGAATTGGTGCGCCAATATCCCTCCTACTATCGTGCCGATGCAGTGGGGTTGGCCGAAGGAGAGTATCAGTTCATGATTGTTCCGATTGGAGCGATGAGTGATAAGGCCAGTGAGATTACCGAATCATTCAGGGTGACAGCACACGATCGCTCAGGCTTTTCGCACGTGGGTATGGACGAAGGTATAGGTGCCTACAAGAACGATGGCACGTTGAAGGAAGGAGCCAAGGTGATCTATGTTTGGGCTGATAATGCCAAGACGGTGAGCACCGATGTGAAGACTTCGTCGTCGAAATACACCACGGCCAAGGGTTTGCAGGACATTATCTACTATTATCAGAAAGGCTACGACACGACGCCATTGGCCATTCGTGTGATTGGCACCATCAAGGATGGCGACATGGATCGCTTTGAGTCAAGTGGCGAAGGCCTGCAGGTAAAGGGCAAGAACGAATACAGCGATATGCCCATCACCATCGAGGGCATTGGCGATGACGCGGCCTTCCATGGTTTCGGTATGCTGGTGCGCAACTGCAAGGGTGTTGAGATTCGTAACATCGGCATCCTTTGCTGCATGGACGACGCCATTTCGCTCGACACGGGAAACTCGAACGTGTGGGTTCATAACTGCGACTTCTTCTATGGCAAGCCAGGCAGCGATGCGGACCAGGCAAAGGGAGACGGCACAGTGGACATCAAGGGTGAATCGAAGAACATTACGGTTTCGTACAACCATTTCTTCGACACGGGCAAGTCGAGCCTCGGCGGCATGAAGAGCGAGACGACAGCCTGCTGGCACACCTATCATCACAACTGGTTCGATCATAGCGACTCGCGTCATCCACGCATTCGCACAATGTTCTTCCACGTCTATAACAACTATTTCGATGGCGTGTCGAAGTATGGTGTAGGTATGACGATGGGCGGTTCGGCTTTCGTCGAAGGCAACTACTTCCGCAACTGCAAGTACCCGATGCTCATCTCGAAGCAGGGTACAGATGCCGAAGGAAGCGGCACTTTCTCGGGCGAAAATGGTGGCGTAATCAAGGCGTTCAACAACGAGATTGTCAATGCACGAAAAGTCCAGTATTACGATGGCAGTCAAACCAATGGCCGTTGGGATGCCGTGCTCGTAGCCAATCGCGCTGACGAAGTGACTGCTAAGGCATACGCTGGAGGCTCGACCTACAATGATGAGGCGGATGCCGCGGCTCGAAGCACCTATATCGAGAACAAGATGGATGCTCCGGCTGATGTGCCCGCTATTGTTCGTGGCACGTTGGGTGCCGGGCGAATGAACCATGGCGATTTCAAGTGGACGTTCCGCAATGCAAAGCAGGACGAGAACTACGGTGTGATTGCCGAGCTCAAGACGGCTTTGCTCAATTACAAGAGCACGCTCGTGGGCTTTGCCGATGGCACATCGATCAGCAATGGTGGTGCTACGGAAACTGTGAATGGTGGCGATGGCGTGGGTATGGATCAGGCCGAGAACGATGCCTATGTTCCCTCGTGGGCAGGAGGAGGTGGCACCACCCCAACATCCGAAGGCGAGGCTTATATTGCCAGCGACAAGGGCGATGGCACGTACGACTACTTTTGGTTCAATGCGGACAACGAAGAGGCTGTGAATGCCTATTTGAGTTCGGGTGTTATCATCCTGGACGAGGGCAGCAAGTTCCAAACCACTTCGAACGTATCGAGCAGCGATGGCACGGTTTATTCCGATAAGGTGGGTTCCATCCAGCTTGCCAAGGGCACAGGTACGATGACTGTCTATTGTCCCGATGGCATCACATCGGTCGATTATTACCTGGCGCGTACGGGTTCGTTCAAGGGCGACATGCTTGTGAGTGACGATGGGGAGAACTTCACGGAGTTTACGGAATATAGCGGCAACAAGGGCGTCAAGGAGCTCGGCGTCGTGCTCGACACGCCTTCAAAATATGTGCAGATTACCAATGCGGCTTCGGGTTCGCTCCATGTGCAGGGCATCATCGTGATGCGCGTGAAGGGCGAGGATGCGATACAATCCGTTCGGGTTGATGGCTCCCCGGCTGGGGTCGGGTTTGATATGATGGGACGGAGGGCGCGTTCGATGCAGCGCGGCGTGCGGGTCGTTGATGGGCGCGTGGTGCTGGTGAGGTGAGAAGGCAGCCAAAGATGGCTGCGACAAGAACACCGACGAAACGGGTGCGAGGAAAACAATAATGCCGACTCATTTGAGCCGGCATTATTTGTGAAAAGGGAGCGGGTTTGCAAATTGGGGGAAGAGGGATTACCAGCCCCATTCTTCATACTTTACGTTGTAGCCTGCAAGCATGAACCAGGTGGCTAAGGTCTGCTCGTAGTAGTTCAGGAGGAAGAGAGGAGTGTCTTCCTTTTCGGACATGAACAACGGGGTAGGCTCAGCATCGGGAGCGGGAGAAGGTGACGACTGGATGTAGCTCACCACTTCCATGATGTCGAGAAGGGTGATGCCTGAATCGTCGAGCATCTCGAGGGCATCGGTCAAAGTAAGGTCCACTTTGGCGAGCACGTCGGAAACCTGATTCAATATCTCGAAGAAATCAGCCTGTTTGGCCAACTGACGAACACTGCCATTGCCATCAAGTTCGCCGTCTTCGATTTCCTCGCTCAATCTCTTGGCAAACATCGGTTCACCGGAAGTGATCTTGCGCAGGTCGAGGCCCCAGCTTTCGAGGTACTTGATCACCTTCATCAGGTTCAAGTCGTGAACAACCTCGTTATAATAGCGGTTCTGCTCGCCCTCGTAATAAAGCACTGGCCAGAACTGGATAGCAGCAACAGTCTGAAGCGCCCAAACAATAGCCGAAACGGTGTGGTCGAGCTTGAACACCAACATGTTGGTCTGCAGGTTGGTCTTACCGGGAACGAGGCTCTGCTTGAATCCCTTCTCCTTCATCCAGGGGATGATGGCCCTGACGCACTGGATGGGAACGTAGTTGTCGTGGCGGCTATGCTCGATGAAGTACTGCTGGGTAAGGTCGGGTTCCCAACCGTTCATCAGGTTGATTTCCTCAAGCTTGGCCATGAAAGCCTTGGCTTCGTCGGAATTCAGATCCATGTAGGCGGGTTGGATGAGGTGGCTCAACGAATCCCTCATGCCGATGCCGATCTCGTTGAAGACAGCCTTCTCCTTACGAGAGACCAATTCGGGAATCTTCGAAGCCAGCGGCTCGGTGAACATGTCGCTGAATTCGATGTCAATGTGCAGGTTGACGATGGCCGAAGTAATCATCATTACGACATCCTTCACATCCTCGCACCAGTCCTTGGTCACGTAATCCTTGTAAGCCCGTACGTAGTCGGTAGGACCACCGCCGGCAAAGGTCTTGGTGAAGGTGACGCCCTTGTCCTTGTATTCCATGTCGCGCAGCTTGGCCACATAGAGGGACTCTGAACCGCCCTGCGAGTATCCGAGGTTGAACAGGTATTTGCCCTGGGAGATGCCACGGTCTTCGAACAGCTGGCGTGCAGCCAGAAGGCCGTCGAGCGAATTGCGTGCATTAACGTCGCCGCTGTGATAGAACATCGGGTATTCGCTTGCCGAACCATAGCCGATAAAGTCACTTGCCACGAGGATATAATTCGGGTTCAATGGGTTGGCGATAAGTGCGTTGGCAATACCATCATCGGCGAGCGAAGGAGCTGCCTCGGGCTTGCTCAAAGTGGCACGGTTGAAGAGCATGACGCCATCGCAGGGGTCCTCGCCATCGATAATGTTCGAAGGGATGAGGATGATGCCGCTGAGGGTTGCGGGCTTTCCATCGGCATCCTTCGACTCGTATTCGTACACGAAGCGACGAACGTCACGCGAGTCGATCGTGATACCTTCCACTACGGTCTTGATGGTCGTGTCGGCTTCGGAGACGATATTATAGGAGTATTGTGCATTCGCCGTCTGAATAGCAGCCGTTGCTGCCAGGAGGTAGATTGAGAACTTTTTCATGGCGATAAGTTATTTGATGATACGTTTGCTGGAATTTGTACCGGATTTCTCGATGAAAAGTCCGTTGGCAGGCTGATTGACGCGCTGGCCATTCAGGTTGTAATAGGTGGCGTCGTCGGTGTCGGCGGGCACGATCGATTCGATGCCGGTATAGCCCTTCACCATCACCTCAAAGGTAGCAACAACGGGATAGTGGTCGCCAAGGGGCTTGCCGTTGTAGGTATAGCCAGCCTTGTCCACTTCGTAGGCAACGGCCTTGATCGAAGTACCTTGCGCAGGATTGATGTAGATGATCTTGTCGAGTTCCTCGTTTTCTACCACGTTGCCCTGGCCATCGACGAGGTTGTTCTCTTCGTTGCGATAGATGATGCCTTCAACGGGAGCCGGATAGATGCCGTCCTTCATCACTTCGACATAGACGTCCGAAGCGGTTCCGAGGCCTGTGTTCGAAATCTCGTTGATGAAGTTCTTCTGAATCTGGTCGCGGCAATAGTAGCTGTTCAGGTCGCCCAGGATCAGGATGGGACGGTCGCTGAGGTGTGCCAGTACGTCCTCCTTGAGCTGCTGCCATTCTGCCTGACGGGCAGCACGGTCGTTGGTGTCGTTGCCAGCCATCTCGTCGGGATCATCGCCAGCATCCATGTGCATATTATAGACGATTAGGTCGAGGCCAAAGGGCATCGTCAGCTCATAGCGACGGTAACCCTTGGTGATCATTTCGTCGTTGGCATGGCTGAATTTGCCGAAGGTGGCATCCCAGCTTACGCGCTCCGAGCCGGTCAGGGAGATGTTGTTCTTCCAGATGGTTTCAAGTCCATCGCAGTCGAAGCGAAGGTTCTGCAGATGCATGTAGTCAATCTTCTTGCCGGGCACATCGGTGCCGACAGCTCCGCTCCAGGTGTCGAGCTGATAGTCATCCTCGAGCCAGGGTTCGATGACACCGTGGTAGTTGAAGTCCTCCTGCAGGCACACGATGTCGTAGCCCTTCTGGCAGAGATACTTTCCGATACGTGCCGAGCCATCAGCACCCGGGCCATCGGGATTGGTCTTGATGAACAGGACCTTCTGCGGCAAACCATCGACGTTGAGGGTTGCCACCTTGAATTGTACTGCCACTTCTTGTGCGCTGACAGTAACCTGCGACAGCAATAGCATAGCCGACAGGATTCCAATAAGTCTTTTCATGTGGTTCACACGTAAATTAAAGGTTGAACTATTATTTGGTAATGTTATTGTATAAAAGGAATAGCAAATACGAATCAAAATTCTTGACAAAGGTAAGAAGATTATTTGACTATGACATATATTTATAGCAAAAATTTGTAAGAAACGACAAAATGAATCGATTTTGGAAAATGCAATTACCATTCAAAGGAAGGAAGTGCGGCGAAAATCATTCCTTCGCGATGAAATAGACAGGCTCCGAGAAGAACAGGGTCTTCCCCTTTTCCTCCTTGTCCAGCAAATAATCGACAAAGACGTTTTCGTCGGCACGCCAGAGAATCTTGTAATATTTTGTACCGTCATATTTGTCCTCTGCTTTTTCCGAATCATCCTTGCCACCCAAATTGCTCAGGCTATCGGCGCTCTTGGTTATCATTCGTGCAAGCTGCTGACATTTGAGGAAATAGAGTCCTGCAATAGGATTTCCAAGATTGTCGGCACTGATGCCTGCGTAAAAGTTGGCAGCAATGCTCGCCGGATGCTTCTTGAGCGTCTCTTCGCAGGCACTTAGCAACTCTTCGAATTTCCCATTCCGTGCAAGGCTGTCTGCGTTGATGTCCCAAAGCTTTGTACTGGTACATTCCGGGGTAAGCGCATGTCCGAAATAAAGGATACTGAGGTCTCGCAAGCTCATTCCTGCTTCTCCCCCTTTGAACTTCATTTCGATTTTGCGATATTCGTCCTCATGGGACTTCATGTATTCCTTGATTTCATCAAAATCGACGGTAAGGG
>JAEEGF012353416.1_pt1 | contig 14037 bp, 10 predicted proteins | sample 9134171 | NCBI WGS metagenome assembly JAEEGF01 (sample SAMN16246542, study PRJNA631951) | gut metagenome | biome: gut microbiome; feature: rumen; material: AP-attached | host: Bos | place: Iran: Karaj | collected 2018-10
ACAGCCTGCGGCATATCATTGTCGGCAAAGAACTGTTCCTCGAAAGGCAGTATGTAGCAGAGTCGGTCAAGAGTACGCCGCATGCCTTTGATGCGTCCTTTCTTCCAAGCCCAGAGGTTGGGAGAGATATAATGTACTGTCTTGTGGCCGTGTTCATGTGCCCACTTCTCAATCTTGAGGTTGAAGCCAGGATAGTCGATACCAATAACCACATCGGGTTGCCATTGCGCAATGTCGTGTTTGCAGAAAGCTATGTTGCCCAGCACCGTGCGCAGGTGGGCCAGTACCTCGACAAAGCCCATAATAGCAAGGTCGCGTATGTGACGCACTGGTGTACCACCGACAGATGACATGTCATCGCCGCCCCAGAATCGGAACTCCGCCTGTGGGTCTTTCTCCAGCAGCGCCCGCATCAGGTTGGCTCCATGCAGATCGCCAGACGCTTCTCCTGCTATGAGGTAATACTTCATTGCAACACGAGGGCTTTGGTTTTGAGAATGTAGAACATGAATGCCAGGAAAGTGACGAAGAAGACCACGATGAGCGTTTTGGTCACACGCAGCTGTGTTCGGCCTTTAGCATAATGGTGTAACACGAGGATGAGTGGGATGAACATGCCACCGAACCAGCGCACATGAGCCATCAATGGCTCGCCGGCTATCAGCAGACCTAAGGCCAGTGCCAGACAGAACCCCAATTCGGCCCCCAATCCAGCCACGAGACCCACTATTATTTTGTCCTGTGCAAAAAACTTCTTCATACCAGTTGTTTAAGACTTTTGATTGCTTTGTATGCTGTGAAGTCTGCGTTGACGGGCACTACGCTGACATAGCCGTTGGTGAGAGCCCATTCGTCGCTATCTTCTTCAGGGTTATCGCATACGAACTTTCCCGTGAGCCACCAGTAGCGTTGTCCTCGCGGGTCTACACGCTGCTCGAAACTGTCGAGCCACTGAGCCTTGGCTTCGTGGCATACACGGATGCCTTTAATCTTGTCGGCTGATATGTGCGGTATGTTGACGTTAAGCGACACAAACTCGGGCAGGCCGTGTTCCAGTGCGTGGCCGATTATTTGGCGGGCATAGGGGATACACGGAGTAAGGTCTGTTTGGTGGTTGTGGCTCAGTAGAGAGAATCCTATGGCATTAAGACCAAGCACAGAGGCTTCAATTGCTGCGCCCATGGTGCCGCTGTAGAGCACGTTGATGGAGCTGTTGCTGCCATGGTTGATACCGGAGAGCACGAGGTCAGGCTTATGCGGGCAGAAATGGGTGACGGCCAGCTTAACGCAGTCTGCCGGCGTGCCGTCGCAGCAATAGACATCCAGCCCCTCTTCTTTCTTCACATCATATACACGCAAAGGTCGCTGTGTGGTGAGGCTGTGACTCAGACATGATGCATTGTTGCGTGGAGCCATCACCACCACATCGCCGAATTCTCGAGCCACACCTGTCAAGGCTATGATGCCAGGTGCATCCACTCCGTCGTCGTTGGTTATCAGTATCAGAGGCTTCATTTAACATCAAGTTTGGTATCGGCTCCGAGGAAGTAGCTCGCAGGCTGCAGTATGTTATCGAACACGTGGTACTGTATCAGTACCGTGTCCTTGCGGTCGATGATGGCATAGAGACGGTTGACGTCGAATGTCTCGTACATGTCTTTATTCGATACGAGCTCCAGGTCGTCTGGGTTGACGTATTTGATGTAGGTGAACACCTCATGTGTGGTACCTGTTGTATCAGTGATGCGCAGAATGGTGCGCGGTGCTCCCATGAGACTGCTGTCATTGCTGTTGGGCACAATGGAAGCGAACTCGTCGAAGTTGAGCCACGAGAAGGAGGCAATGAAAGCTGCCATCCTCATGGTGTCGAAAGCCGGCACGCGGGTATGGCTTTGCAGCAGCTCCATATCGAAGCCTGCACCGTTGTTCACTACGGCGAACGACTCACCTTCGTTGGCCGGTATCTCCAGTTCTATGCGTGCTATCGACTTGGCATCGAGGTCCACAATCGTGTGGCTGCGCCATTTCAGGGGGTCGGTGACGAAACGTGGCGTAAGAAAACCACGGAAGCCAGGTATATAGATAACACATGGCACCTTGTCGCCCTCGCGGAACATATAGCTTCCCAGCATGTCTTTGGTCTCGCTGCCCACGTAGTAGGTGGTGGTGAGCTTCTCTCGTTTGAACAGCTGTAGTCGACCGCCGAACCAATTGATGAATGGCACTTGTTGGTAGACTTCCACTTTAATGGCTTTCGACGAGAGGTTCTTGATTACTGTCGGCACAGCGTTGCGATTCACCTGTTGGCGTATGCGCATCGAGTGCAGAGTCTCCAAAAATAAGTCAACCATAGCTTGGTTGGCTATGTATTTCTCGTCCACCATCCATGTCGAGTCGCCCATACGGGTCAATAACACTTGGCCCTCCTGCTTGTCGGCCAGGAAGAGGCGCGTTGTCGAAGCAGTATCTTCAATGTGGTAGTTTTGCTTGAATGTCGCCTTGCGCGAGCCATGCAGTGCCACAATGAGTGCCACGATGCACACTGCCGCCACCGCGACGATGATTATGATGTTTCTTTTCTTCATTTATTTTCTATATTTCTTTCTGCGTGCAATTACGATGACAGCGCCGGCCAAAGCCAGGAGCGCCACGGGTAATGCTACGTTGATTATCTGGTATTTGGTGCGATCCTCCTTGACCTTCATCACGTCGAGCTTGCGTAGTTTGATGTTGCGCGAACGCGAGGCCATGAGGCCATCGTCACCCACGAGGTAATTCACAGCGTTAAGCAGTAACTCCTTGTTGGCGTACTGCGTCTGGGTGTAGAAATCGTATCCCATAGGCAGCACGGCCCCCTCTGCGGCTATGAAGCGGTTGCGCACTATGTCGCCATCGGAGATGACAATCATCTTGTTGTCACCGCTCTCGTTGCGGAAGCCCATGGCCTCATTTGCTTTGAAGTCGGGCGACAGGCGGTTGCGCCAGGCCGAGCGGAAATTGCCCTCCAGCAGCACCGCTATTGGACGCTGGCCGCGGGTGTAGAGGCGCTGGTCTGGTTCACCCTGAGCATCGGCCAGATCCACCATTACCGGGGCATTCTTAACCCTCGTATACTCCGATGTTGTCAGCAGCACAGTCTTCCTCACGTCGTCGTTGTCGATGAGGTCTATGGTGCTCACAAAGTCGGTCTTGATAAGGTCGAGGTTTCTAACTATGGGGTGGTCGGCCAGTGGCACTATCTCAGGAAAGTAGAACCATGGGCGGAACTCGAACTGCGGCTTTTCGCCAACCATGCCCACCTGTATCGGTATCGGACGGCAGCGCACATCCATCACAAGGTCAGGGTTTACCCTAACGCCATAGGTGAAAAGCATCTCATCGATATCCAGCGGGAAGCGTGTCGCTATGAACTGTCCGCGCGATGCCAGGCTGTCGAGGTCGGCATCCACGGCGTCGAGCAGCCACAGCACCTTGCCGCCGTACATGATATACTGGTCCAGAATGTACTGGTCCTTCTCGCTGAAGGGTTGCGTCGGCTTGGCAACGATTATGAGGTCGTAGAGGTTATAGAAACTGTAGCTGGAGTCCTTCTCGCTCATGCGGTGTGCCGTGAGGGCTTGTATCTGTCCATCGATGGTGACGTAGTCGAGGCTGTAGAACTCCTGCAGCGAGCGCTGGAAGTCGTAGAGCACGGGTCCGGCGAGTTCACCGTGTCCCTGCAGAAAGCCTATGCTGCGCTTCTCTCCACGTGCCAGAGCGCGTATGGCGCTGCTGAGGTTATATTCAAGGTTTTGTATGCTGTTGTTCAGCAGGTCGGCGTCACTCACGTACTTCTGGCTTTGCAGCAGCTGCACGGTGGTCTCGCGTCCGCGGTAATAGACATCCGCCGCCGGTATCAGTATCTGCTGTGTCACACCGTTCTCGCCCTTCACCTGTATCTGTGTGGGCTGTATGCCTTTCTGCGCCAGCTTCTGGTAGAACATCTGCTGCTCTTCGTTGCTCTCAAAGGCATTAGGGTTGAAGAATTCGTAGTCGATATTGCTGTTGTATGCCCTGAACTGGTTGAGCATCTCCTTCGTCTCGCTTTGCAGACGCTTGAAGTCCGCCGGGAATTCACCTTCCAGATACACGCGGAAGAGCACTGGCTCGTCAATCTTCTTCAGCATCTCCTTGGTGTGCTTCGACAGGGTATAGCGTTTCTCCGCCGTCAGGTCGGCACGCAGGAATAGGAAGTTGCTAATCACACTAATGGCAACAACCACCAGCACGGTGGCACCCATCTCCAGCCAATGGCTGCGCCGCAGGCTCTTGCGCTCTTTCCAGCCGTTCCATTGGCGGCTTTGCAGCACCATGCGCGTGGCCATGAGGAACAGCGCTGCAACGCAGGCGAAATAGAGCACGTCGCGTGTGTCAATCACGCCGCGGCTCATGCTCTCGTAGTGGTAGGCTGCTCCAAGCTTGCGCACGAAGAGCCCTGCGCCGCCCTGCACGCCCATGTTGTACACCGACTCAAAGCCGAGGTACACGGCTACGCAGAGTACCGCCGCCATGATGAAGGCTACTATCTGGTTCTGCGTCAGTGACGAGCAGAAGATGCCTATGGCCACGAAGGCGCCGCCGAGCAGCAGCATCCCTATGTACGAGCCAGCCACGCTGCCAGTGTCAATGTTGCCCACAGGGTCGCCGAGGCTGTACACGCTGAAGTATGCCACCAGCGTTGGCAACAGAGATATCAGCACCAGTGTCCATGCCGCCAGGAACTTGGCCCACACTATGGTCCAGTCGCTCAGCGGGCGCGTCATCAGCATCTCCATGGTGCCGCCTCGCCGCTCCTCGGCCAGTGACCGCATGGTGATTGCTGGTATCAGGAATAGAAAAAGGAAGGGACCGGTGATGAACAGACCGTCCATGCCGGCATAGCCGTAGTCCAGTATATTGAAGTCGCTGCTGAAGACCCACAGCGTCAGGCCCGTCATCACCAGGAAGACGCCTATGGTCAAGTATCCTATTATCGAGGAGAAGAAGCCCCTCAGTTCTTTCTTATAGAGTGTCCACATCTCAACTAAACACTTATCACCAAACACATAACACTATTTTTGAGGCTGTAGCCACCTGCGGTTGCGGCCTTGATACAACCCATCGCCCAGTTCGGCGACTGTCTCCGTCACCAGCTGCGAGCTGATGGTCAATATCCTCCTGTCAATGTTCTCCCACACATCGGTTGTGGTGTGGTTGTGGTGCATGCCGCGCGTGGTGGTGATGACCACCGACGGTATCTTGGCGGCGTCGAAGGCGCGTGCGTCTCCGCGCACTCCTTGAGGTTCGCCGTTACGCACAACATTGAGACGTCCGGTGACGGTGTCGCGGTCGAAGACTATGCCCTCGAGGGTGGGGTACTTGACGCCTCCCAGCACTGTCACGCTGTCCCCGTAGCCGATGTTCTGCACGTTGACGAAGGCTTCTGCCTTGCTGAGTTTCGGATAGAGTTCGACGAAACGGCGCGATCCGGCGAACTGCTGCTCGCCGCCGCTGAAGAGCACAAAGAGCACGCTGCGGCGCGGACGGTAGTCGGCCTTAGACAGCAGGCGGGCCGTCTCGAGCACCGCGGCCACACCGCTGGCGTTGATGTCGGCTCCGGGGAAGAGGCAGGTCTCGCCCTGCATGCCCGAGCCGTCAAGGCTGGCGCCAATCACTATGTATTCTTCGGCCATGTATTTGTCTGTGCCCCGCAGCAGTCCGTACACGTTTGTGGTGCGTGCCGTGGGGTTGTAGATTGCATTCACGTCTATCTCAGCCCATTTCACCAGCGAGAAGCTCTGCACCTCCCTGTCGCGCTGCATGTACGCTATGGCTGTATCCAGCGGCTTCACTTGGTCGGCCATGATTTCGCGTGCGCAATCGAGAGTGATTTGCAGCATGGGGAATGTGCCCAGGTGCGGGAGTTCTCCGCAGTACGTTCTGGCCTGCACCTCATAGGAAGGACAGGTAGGGCTCACGTTCACCGCCAGCATGCCTATGGCTCCGTGTTTCTCTGCCGTGCGCGCCTTGTCGCGCAGCGTGGTGTAGTGGCTCGCCACGCTCTGCGGCAGCCCCAGCCATTCCGGCACGCCGGTGAGCACAATGGCTATCTTGCCTTTAACGTCCACGTACTTGTACTCGTCGAAGTCCTTGTCGTCGATGCCGTATCCGCAGAAAACCATCTGCGCATCCACGTATCCGCGGCCCGTCACTCCCGCGCAGCAGAACTCGTTGCCCAGGGTGAATACTCTGCGCTCCTTGTCTCCGTGGCGGTATACGTTGAACTTGGCGTTCTCCACTTCGTTGCACTCAACCGCGAACGGCATCTCGTCAATCTGTTCAAGACCGTAGGTTTTCAGCACATTCTTCGCATAGCGTGCCGCGCGGTTGTAGCCCTCGGTGCCTGCCAGGCGCCCTTGGTACGTCTCCGACGACAGTTCCTTCACGAACTTCATCAGGGTGTCCTGGTTCACCGTCGGCATCGGCATATCGTCGCGCTTCACTTCCTGTGCCTGCACCGGTAGCGCCAATGTTGCCAAAAACAACCCTGCAGCAATGATAGTCAAGTGTTTTTTAAGCATATTTTATATCTTTTATTATATTTATCGTTTTGATAGCAAAACCATTACATGCCGAGCATGCTGCGGCCGCCATTCTGCAAATGTACATATTTTTCCGGAATTGCCCACATCATTCTGAATTTTTTTCCGCAAATGTGACCAATCCGCTCCGTCGCCCCTGCGTATCTCCTCCGATAGTTTCACGGTTGTTTACCGGTTGTTCTACGGTTTAAAAGCGGTAAACAACCGTAGAACAAGCGTAGAACAGTCGGAGAGACTGCGGAGAGGATACGTAGAGGTTGCGGGGTGGAGAAATGTTAAAAAACGATAACTTTGGCCCGATTGGTTCAGGTATTCTTTTTTTTTGTAATTTTGCAATCTGAAATGATGTATACAATAAGATGAAAAAAGTCTTTTTCCTTATAGCCGCCATGCTTTTTGTACATGCCGCGACGGCGCAATTGAAGCCGCGTCCCGACGCCTTCCCTCCCGAGCCGGAGACGGGTGCGCCCAAGGCCGTGACGATGGCGACGACGCCGGCCGAGATGGCAGGTTGGGACCGCTATCCGACTTACGGCACTTATGTGAGCATGATGCAGCAGTGGGCTGCCGACTTTCCGGAGTTGTGCCGACTTGACACGATTGGTACATCCATTAACGGGCGGCTTATTCTCAGTATGGAGATTACGGCCAACCATACGGCCGACTCGCTGCCGGAGTTTTTCTACTCGTCGACAATCCACGGCGACGAGGTGACGGGCTATGTGATGATGCTGCGCCTTATCGACACGTTGTTGCGCGGCTATGGCAGCAATCCGCAGTACACTGACTTGATGAATACTACGCTCATCTGCATCAATCCGCTGGCCAACCCCGACGGCACCTACCGCCGGGGAGACAACAGCGTGCAGAGGGCTGTGCGGTATAACGCTAATGATGTTGACTTGAACAGGAACTGGCCCGACCCGTTCTCGAGCACGCAGTCCACTCTGGAGCAGGAGAATGCTGCGATGATAAGCTATGTCAGCAGCCACAACTTCCGCCTGAGTGCCAACCTGCACGGCGGTGCCGAGGTGATGAACTACCCGTGGGACAGCTACACGTCGCAGCAGAACCCTCACCCCAAGGCGGATTGGTGGCAGGAGGTGTGCCAGCGTTTCGTGGACACTTCGCGCACCTACAATAGTAGCCACTTCAACGACACCTATAGTTGCGGCTATACTGCCGGTGGCGACTGGTATGTCATAAGCGGAGGCCGGCAGGACTATATGAACTACTACCAAAACTGCCTGGAGCTGACGATGGAGATATCGACCAACAAGACTGTCAGCAGCGACCAGTTGCCGGTTTATTGGGGATTCCTGCAGCATTCGCTGGTAAACTATATCGCGGAGATACACGGGCTCGTCGACGCTGTGCCGCAGGGTGATACGGTGACAGTGTACGACACGGTGCAGGTGTTTGATACGACAGTTGTCGAGGTGTTTGATACGACAGTTGTCGAGGTGTTTGATACGACAGTTGTACCGGTGTTCGATACAACAGTTGTTGATGTGTACGATACAACGTTTGTGGAAGTGTATGATACAACGTTTGTGGAAGTGTATGATACGACGTTTGTGCAGGTGTACGATACAGGATACGTACAGGTGTATGATACAAGCATTGTGCAGGTGTTCGATACAGTAATGGTGTTCGATACTGTTGCTGTATATGACACTGTCACTGTGTATGATACCATAGTCGTTACAATAGAGGGCGTTGGGACGACGGATGTCGTCAATACCAGAATTTACCAGCGAGGTGGGCAGGTTATTGTCGAGGGCACCGAGGGCAATGCTGTCGCCATGTACGACAGGGTGGGGCGTCTCATGGCCTCAAAGCGTGACGGCGATAGTCCAGTATGCTTCGATGTTCCGACCACTGGCACCTATATGATAAAGATTGGCGGGTATCCTGCGCGCAAGGTGGTTGTGGTTAAATAGCAATGCGGAAGGACAAAAATAATATGGTGTGGGTGCAATAAATGTCCTTGAGATGCCGTTATTAACTTATCATTGCCGGCCGTCGGCGGGCAATAGTTATATTTGTAATCAATAAATAAAACATAATGAATCAAGAAAATAACAAGAGAGAGGCTGTCGCTTTCGACGCACAGGCTGTGAACACTGCCACGGGTGCCTTCTTCAAGCGCTGGTGGAAGCTGCTGGTTGTGGTCTTTGTTGTGGCGGCCATTGTTTCGGCTGTGGCGGCGATGTTCATCAAGCCGCTGTATCTGTCCACGGGCGTCATGATGCCCACCAACAGCAACCGTCTTACGAAAGCCATCATGGATTACCACTACAGCATGGACTTCATGGACTACGGTGCGGAGGACGACTGCGAGTATGCTGTGCAAGTGCTCACATCCAAGCAGATGGAGCTGGCGGTGTGTGAACATTTCAACTTGATGGAGCACTATGCCATCAAGCCCACCGCCAAGTATAAACAGAACGACCTCAGCAAGCGCTACAAGCGTTATGTCAACGTCAAGCGCACCGATTATCTGGGTGTCCAGGTGTCGGTGCACGACCAGGACCCGCAAATGGCCGCCGACATTGTGAACTATATCCTTGACAAGTACGACACACTGTGTCACGAGATACACCACGACCGTGCCGTCGACGCCGCCGACATAATGAGCGCCGCATGTATGGCTGCCGAGGCTGAGATTGACTCGCTGGCAGCCTCCTCCAAAGGTAGCGCGTGGAAGGACTACCTGGTGCGCCGCAAGTGCAAGAAGCTTGCCGAGATGCAGGCCCGTGCTGTGCAGACCAGCGTGGACAAGGACATGGAGATCCACTACCGTTATGTGGTGGACCGTGGTGTGCCTGCCGACAAGAAAGACCGTCCGAAACGCGCTCTCATCGTGCTGGGAGGTAGCTTGGGTGCCCTTCTTGTGTGTATCTTCGGACTCTTGGTCTTCGCCCCTCGCAAAGAGGAGGAATAATGAAGAAACTGCTGGCCAACAGAGGTGTGATTACGGCGCTGGTAGTTACGGCGCTGTTTATCGTGGTATGCGTGTTCTATATGCTGCGCGAGAACTTTTTCGTGCTGCTCGTGCCTGCCGCGCTTCTGTTGATGTGGCTTTTCACGCAGCGCCGCGACGAGAGTCTGGCGCTGATGGCCTTCGGCACCCCCTTTGCTGTGGACTATGCCCTCATAGGCGAGATGAAGCTCTCGATGCCCGTGGAGCCTATGATGATACTCTTTACCGTGGTGTTCCTCTTCCAGGAGTTGTTGATGCGACGCTACGACAAACGCATACTGCGGCACCCGGTGAGCATACTCATAATGTTGTCGTTGCTGTGGATGACGATAACGTCGGCGCTGTCGCTCAAGCCTGTGGAGTCGTTCAAGTTCACCGCTGCAAGGCTATGGTTTGTGATACCTTTCTTCTACGCCACTGCGCAGAGTTTCCAAAAGGTCAGGCATATCAAGATGTTCTACTGGGCCTACGCCCTTGCGCTTGGTGCGGTGGTGGCCCTCACCACGGCGAGGACACTGGGCGGCTTCAGCGACCTGCAGCTGATGCACCGCGTTATGCGGCCGTTCTATAACGATCACACGGCCTACGGCTGCATCATAGCCCTCATGCTGCCGCTGGCGGTATATTATATCTTCGAGCCTGAAAACAAGTTGTGGAAGCGGATGTTTGCCGCCGCGTTGTCGGTGTTGCTGCTTGTGGGATTGGGGCTTAGCTACTGCCGTGCGGCGTGGCTTAGCGTGGTAGTGGCGTTGGGAATGTATGTCATGATACGCCTTGGTGTCCGCCTGCGTTGGATGGTGCTTGCCGCTGTGGTGCTCACGGGACTCTTCTTTACCTTCCAGAGCGAGATAGTGTACCGTATGGGCAAGAACACGCAGGACTCGTCGTTCACCGTTGCCGAGCAGGTGCAGTCCATCTCCAATATCACCACCGATGCCTCTAACTTGGAGCGTCTCAACCGTTGGGACGCAGCCTTCCGTATGTGGCGCGAACACCCTGTGACGGGTATTGGACCAGGCGCTTACCAGTTTATTTACGGTCCTTACCAGAGGTTTGAGATGCTGACGGTTATCAGTACCAACAACGGTGATTTAGGCAACGCCCACAGTGAGTACATAGGTCCGCTGACGGAGCAGGGCGTGCCAGGCGCTTTGCTGGTGCTGGCAATCTTTGTGACTACCTTCCTCACAGGTGAGCGTGTCTACCGCACCGCCAAAGACCGGCGACTCGGTCATCTGGCCCTTGTGTTGGCGGTGAGCCTGCTAACATATTACATACACGGTATGCTCAACAACTTCCTTGACACCGACAAGTTGTCGGTGCCCTTCTGGGGTCTCACAGCCGCCGTGGTGGCTCTGGATATTGTTACAGAGAAAGAGCCTTTAAAGCGATGAAACGCTTGGCTACAATTATGCTTCTGTTTTCATTGGCCTACGTCACCGTGGCGCAGTCAATCACTGTGCAGCACAGGTGTTGGGATATTGTCACGGAGATGGATGACGGCATGCCTGAGGTGCTGGTGCCTATGATGACTACTGCCGTTGATTCCGGAGCCATGCTCGTGGCATTATCTATGAAGTATATTGGCACACCCTATCGGTATGGCGGGCGCACGCCAAAAGCTTTCGACTGCGCGGGTTTTGCATGCTATCTATATAAGCAGTTCGGCTATTCTCTCCCGGGCTGGAGTGGCGCGCAGGCGCGGCTTGGGATAGAGGTGAGCGACACGCGCAACCTGCGAGCAGGCGACCTTGTCTTTTTTGGAGGGCGCGGTGCCAAGAAGGTAGTGGGGCATACGGGCATTGTGGTGGACGCCGACGAGCATACCGGGGTTTTCCGCTTCATCCACGCATCTACAGGCGCGGGTGTCATCGTAAGCAAGTCAACAGAAGATTATTACAAGAAACGTTACATCACCGCCAGGCGTATACTGCACTGACTATCGCCTTACTCGTCGCTTGTGTCGCTGATGAAGCGGCGGTAGGCGCTGAACGTGTTGGCGCGGGATAGGAAGCCGAGGTAGTTGCCGGCGTCGTCGATGACCACAAGGTTGTATCGGTTGCCAACGCGGAATTTCTCCACAACATCTGTCAGATTGTCGCTGTTGCGCACCAAGTCGCCCTCGCTCATGGGGTGCATCAGTTCGTCTACGGTGACACTGTCGTACAGTTCAGTGCGGAACATTATCTTGCGTACGTCGTCGAGCAGCACCACGCCCACGAACTTGTCGTCGTCGGTGAGCACGGGGAAGATGTTGCGTCGCGATGTCTGGATAACCTCTACGAGGTCTCGTAGCATGTTTCCACTGCGCACAATGACGAAGTTGGTCTCTATGAGACTCCCCATGTCCATCAGGTGCCAGGCCGACGAGTCTTTGTCGTGTGTCAGCAGGTCGCCGTGTTCGGCCAGCTTGCGGGCGTAGATGGAGTGGCGCTCGAAAGGCATGATGCAGATGTAGGTGACGGCGGCGGTGGCCAGCAGCGGCACCAGCAGCTCGTATCCGCCCGTGATGTCGGCTATGAGGAATGTAGCCATGAAGGGGGCGTGCATGACGCCTGTCATCACGGCGGCCATGCCTACGAGGGCGAAGTTGGCGGTATCCTGAGGCGGCAGACCTATGGTGTTGCCGAGGGTGGCGATGAAGTAGCCGGAGAGGCCTCCCAGCACCAGCGAGGGACCGAAGGTGCCGCCCACGCCGCCGCTGCCTATGGTGGTGGCGGTGGCTATGGCCTTCAGCACTATGAGGGCGAAGAGCACTACGAGGGTGGCCCAGATGTTGCCCTTCCAGATATGCAGGGGCGAGTTGTTGAAGATGACGTTGGGGTTGCCGTTGAGGAGCGCAGTGAGGGTGGAGTAGCCTTCGCCATAGAGCGGCGGGAAAATCACAACCAATAGGCCCAACACAGCGCCGCCTATGGCGAGTTTGGTCCATGGGCTTTTGCGTTTGCTGAACCAGCCCTCTACACGGTCGCTGATGCGCAGGAAATAGAGCGAGACGATGGCGCAGAAGATGCCGAGGGCGGCATACTGCGGCAGCTGCGACAGGGCGAATGGGTTGTTGACGGTGAAGCTGAACTGCACGTCGGTGCCCATGAGGAAGTAAGCCACGGTGGCGGCGGTAAGTGACGACAGCAGGAGGGGTAGGGCAGTGGTGGCCGTGAGGTCGAACAGGAACACCTCGACAACGAAGAGGATGGCCGCGAATGGAGCCTTGAAGATGCCTGCAATGGCTCCCGCGGCACCGCAGCCGAGGAGCAGGCGTACACTCTTCGGGCTCAGTCTCAGCCAGCGGCCTATGTTGCTGCCTATGGCCGAGCCGGTGGACGCTATCGGTGCCTCGAGACCCACGCTGCCGCCGAAAGCTACGGTGATGGTGGAGGCCACCAGCGACGTCCACATGTTCTTTGCCGGCAGTTCCGAGTTGTTGCGGCTGATGGCCAGCAGCACCGACGGTAGCCCGTGGCCTATGTCGCCGCGCACCACATAGCGCACGAAGAGCACCGTGAGCAATATGCCGATGGCTGGCAACAGGAAGATGAAGAGCGAGGTGACTATCTGGCCGCTGCCTTCTGTCCACTGGCCGCTGAGCAGGGTGACGAGGCGGCTGCTGTGGTACACCAGCGTCTTCAGCGCCACTGCGGCGAGACCGCTGAGCAGGCCGACGACAATGGCCAGCAGCATCACGAGCACGTTCTCGCTCATGTGGCGCAGCCGCCAACGGTGTATCTTCCTTGATAAGCCCATCCTTTTTGCAAAAAATTCGGGTGCAAAAATACGAAAAATATTTATACTGCGTTATTTTATTTTAGAAATAATGAATAACACCGATATGAAAAGAGTTGTTTTATTGGGCAGCATCGCTGCTATTGCTCTGACTTCGTGCGTCTCGCTGAGCGAGATGGAAGCCCTCCAGGCTAAGTATGACCAGACCTCCAAGCAGTACAACCTCACCCAGCAGGAGCTGCTGGAGATGAAAGAGGAGAACGCCGAGCTGTCGCGTGTCAACCAGTCGCTGAGCGCCGAGATGACCGATATGGCCCTCTCCAAAGCCAACGCTGAAGCTCGTGCCGACAGCCTCAACCGCCGCCTCGAGCAGATGTACCACCACTACGACACCACCATGGAGAACTACGTGCAGGAAGTTGCCGGCAAGAACCGTGACCTGACGCGTGCCCAGAACCTACTCACCGCCCGCACCAAGGAGCTCAACGACAAGGAACGAGAGCTGCAGGCCAAAGAACTCCAGTTTGCCGAGCAGCAGGAGAGTTTCCAGTTGCAGAAGAGCGAACTTCTGGCCAAGCAGCATGAGCTTGAAGCCAAGGAGGCTACCGCCCGTGCCCAGCTCGCCGCCAAGCAGCGTGAGATTGAGGCCGTGCGCAACTCAGTAACCAATGCCCTCACCGGTTTCGCCGACAAGGGCCTGAGTGTCGA
>JAEEGF010547381.1_pt1 | contig 14036 bp, 11 predicted proteins | sample 9134171 | NCBI WGS metagenome assembly JAEEGF01 (sample SAMN16246542, study PRJNA631951) | gut metagenome | biome: gut microbiome; feature: rumen; material: AP-attached | host: Bos | place: Iran: Karaj | collected 2018-10
ACAGCGACCGACAGTGAAGCGTTGACGCATCTGGAAGAAGCTATGGCGGAGTCCGTTGGTCTTATGGAACGGGAGTATCATGCGATGCAGCTGATACTGTCTGCCTCCGGAGAAGCGGCGGATGACCTGCCGGCAGTGCTGACGGAAAAGCAGCTGGCAGCAGAGGAACAGGAGCTGTCTGAAGCAGAAAAACGTACACTGGCACAGGAATTGGTCTTTGGCGAGGCTTATCAGCAGGCCAAGGACGCTATCAGCGATGACGTGACGCTGTGCACAGAACGACTTACTGAGATAGCAAGAAAACAGCGCGAAGCGAGCACAGTGCTTCTTACAAAGATGCGTACTTTGCAGATGGTACTGATCGTGGCGCTGTTGCTGATCGTTGTGGCTACAATTGTACTGACAATGCTTCTGATTACCCGCCCGTTGGAAAAGAATATTCAAAATGTGCGGGACAATAGGCACATGAAAGCCATAGGTGCTTTTGAGACGCGCTTTCTGGCAGAGAGCTTTAACCGGGTTTATGAACAGACACGGCAGCACCGGGAGCAACTGACATATGAAGCACTGCATGATCCGCTGACCGGGGCATTTAACCGCAGGGCATTTGATAGCATGCTGGCTGAATGCGATGAAGCAAACACTGCACTGATCTTGGTGGATGTAGATTACTTTAAACAGATCAACGATGTTTATGGACATCCAGCCGGAGATGAAGTGCTGAAGAGAGTAGCAGGAGTACTGAGCGAGCAGTTCCGTTCAGAGGACCATGTGTGCCGGATCGGCGGTGATGAGTTTGCCGTGCTGATGGTGCATGTTACCAGTGCTCTGAGCGAGCTGGTGCAGGGTAAGATGGCGCGCGTTGCCGAACGGCTGCGGCAGGGAGAACCGAAAGTGACACTCAGCGTTGGAATCGCTTTCGGAGACCGTGAAAAGCCCTCGGACAGCATGATGAAGGATGCGGATACCGCGCTGTATACAATCAAGGATCAGGGCCGTGATGGCTGCGCTGTGTATGACAGCAGTATGATGAGCAAAACAACAGGGGAGGAATGAGACCATGCTTACACTGGAAGCCCTGCGCGAATGGGGCGCAGATACGAGCGAAGGAATGACCCGCTGCATGAACAATGAGGCGTTTTATTTGCGCATGGTAGGCATGATTCAAAAGGATACCCAGCTGGAGGAACTGGAGCAGGCACTTATGCAGGGTGATTTGCGTAAAGCTTTTGAAAAGGCGCATGCGCTCAAGGGCGTACTGGCAAATCTGGCACTGAAACCGGCACTGAAGCCGATCAGTGAGATGACGGAGCTGCTGCGCGCTTCCACGCAGATGGATTACACGCCGCTTCTGACGGAAGCAAAGCGCGAAATGACAGCGTTGTTGGATATGATGAAATAAGGACAGTAGGCGGGTAAGATGATCAGAAAAGGATTATTAAAATACCGGAAGTGGGCAGTGCTGCTTTTGCTGGCACTGACTCTGCTCTGCGTATGGATGGCGGTACACGCATCAGATGCCGCGCGCTGGCCGCAGGAGCCGGGAAAGAATATCAAGCGTGACGGAAATCTGAAGATTGACATCGCTAATGCTTCAGAAGGCTATTTTCAGGCTTCGCTGCTTGACGCGGGTTCGAACAAGTATAAGATGCGTGTAGCCCGAGGCAACACTACGCTGACGTATAACCTGAACAATAAAGCTGAATTTGAGATATTCCCTCTGCAGCTGGGCGATGGAAATTATGAGGTCACGCTGTATAAAAACGTATCGGGAAACAAGTATTCGCAGGCGGGCAGGATTACCTTCAGCGCGAAGCTGAGCAGCAAGTATGTTTGCTTCCTGTATCCCAATCAGTATGTTAACTATACAATTGAAAGTGAAGCAGTGAAAAAGAGCGATGAGCTTTGCGCAGGCATGACGGAAAAGCAGGCATATGAAGCAATATGTAGTTATATGAAGTCCACATTTGCCTATGATTTTATCAAAGCAATAACGGTTACGGCCGGAACCCTGCCTGACGTGGAAGGCTGCTATTCAAAGAAGATCGGTATCTGTCAGGATCTGGCGGCAGTTATGTGCTGTATGCTGCGCACCCAAGGAATCCCCGCACGGCTGACGATCGGGTACGCAGATAATGGCTATCATGCCTGGGTGACCATCAAGCGAGACAACAAAGAACTGTTCTTTGATCCAACTGCAGCCGTGAATGGCATAAACAAGGTAAAGTCCTATTCTGCTGAGCGATACTATTAACAAAGAAAACGTAAACGTGGTAATTACAGCTGGATGCAATGCGTGTTCACACCCAATCAGGACACTGCATTGGTTTCAGCTGAATAACAGAAGATGTATGGTTAAGTGAAGGGCTGAGACATCCCTTTGCTGAGGAGCAACTTGAAAGGAAGGAACGCCGGGCTGTCTACCCGGCAAAACGCAAAATGAAGAAAAAACAGGAAAACCGGTTGAGCGCTGCGGAACTGAGCAATTTCTGCGGACAGGTGGCATTGATCCTGGAAGCCGGACTCCCGCTATATGACGGCATGGAAACGCTGGCGGGAGCGGAGAAGTCTTCAGCCAATGCGGATCTCTATCAGGCAGCGAGCCGTGGTGTGACCAATACCGGCTCGTTGTATGAGGCGCTGAAGGAAGATGAGCGCTGGCCGAGCTACCTGGTGGAAATGGTAGGCATTGGCGAGCACTCGGGTCAGCTGGAGAAAGTCATGCGCGGTCTGGAAACCTATTATGCCCGTGAGGAGCGCATCCGTTCTTCGATTTCCGGTGCGGTGACTTATCCACTGGTGCTGGGCGCTATGCTGGTAGTCATTGTGCTGATTCTGCTGTGGCGAGTTTTGCCTGTTTTCCGCCGTGTGCTGGGCAGCATGGGTGTCGCGGTCAGCGAGACGGGCTTGTCCATGATGCGTCTTGGCGCAGCTGTGGGCTGGATTGTTATGGTGCTGGTTGCACTGGCAGTAATCGCTGTATTGGCTGTAGTCGTGCTCCTTAGGACCAAATATCGCGCAAAGACGCTTGCTGTGGTACAGCGTTTGTTCCCGGCGGTGCAGCGCTTGAATAAAAAGCTTTCTGCTTCACGTGTTGCCGGTGTTTTGTCCATGATGCTTTCAGGCGGTTTCCCCACTGACGAGGCGCTGGACATGACTGCGGCGGTTATGACCGATAATGACGCAGCACAGAAGGTGCGGAATATTCGCGAGACGCTGAATGAGGGCACATCATTTGCCGACGCTATCGATAAGGCAGACTTGTTCGATGAGCTTCATGAGAGCATGATCCGCATGGGCAGTGCTACCGGCCGTGAGGATCAGGTTCTTGGTAAACTGGCTAGTCTGTATGAAGAGCAGGTTGAGGATGACATTACTCGTCTGATCTCCATTATCGAACCGACACTGGTGGCAATCCTGGCGGTCGTGATCGGTGCGGTGCTGCTGTCTGTGATCCTGCCGATGGCAGGTATTCTGACGAGCCTGTAATAAACGGGAGTAGACTATGAACAAACGAGACGTTATCAAGCTGACGCTGATCGTCTGTATGATCATTGGTGCTGCGGCATTGTATACGTGGATATCACACGTACAGGATTCCAACGAGACCGAGATCGTACGCAAGGCGGTTCGCGAGGCTGCGCTGACCTGTTACGCCGTCGAAGGTGCATATCCGGACAGCGTTGAGTATCTGCGCGAGCATTACCGGCTGGCGTATGATACTGAACGTTATTACGTGACCTATGAGGCTTCGTTGGGCGATAACCAGATTCCTGATATCTGGATCACCGTGAAGGGAGAGAAAGGACTGTGAATAGACAAAGGGAAGTACCGCATGCGGTATCCGGCGCCTTTGTATTCCTTTTGCTGGGCCTGTTTGCGGTTTTCTCCACGGTGCTGGTACTGCTGGGCGCACGTGCGTATCGCAGCATTTCCGCACGCTCCAGCGTGAATGATAATTCGCGCATGGCCTCCTCCTATCTGCGCAGTATGCTGCGTGCGGATGACGCACTGGATGCCGTGTCGCTGGAAACGGAAGAGGGAGTGGAGACGATCGCGATGCGCCGTACCTATGACGGCGAGGAATATATTACGCGCATTTATGTGTATGACGGCATGCTCCGTGAGCTTTTCACGGATGCAGGCATGGAATTTGAGCCGGAGAACGGTGAAGAGGTATGCCCTGCGCAGACAATGACTGCTGCTGCGGAGAACGGGCTGCTGACGGTTCGTGTTGAAACGGATAGTGGTTGGAGCGATGTCAGCATAGCGCTGCGCGCCGCACTGCCGGAAGGGAGCACGCCATGAAAGCAAGAAACAGAAGCAATGCGCTGCTGCTTGAGCTGTTGATCGTGGTCGCCTTCTTCATGCTGGCATCTACGACACTGCTGCAGGTCTTCTCTGCTGCACGTCAGCAGAGCGCACGTGCAGAACAGCTGTCCGAAGCTGCTGCGGAGGCGCAGAATATCGCTGATCAGCTGTACGCAGCGGAAGACGGAGAAGCACTGCTTAAAAGCCTTGGCTTTGAGCAGCAGGATGCGGACTGGAAACGCGCAGAAGAAGACTTTGAGATCACTGTAACGCGCAGCTTGGAAAATGAGGAACAGGGTGTGCTGGTGCGGCAGACCGTTCGTGTAGCGGATGCTTCCGGCAAAACACTGATTGAGTTACCCTGCTCGTGCTGGCGGGAGGTGCCGCGGCATGAATAAGAAGAGTAGTGTGAGCTTGGGACCAGGCGCGCCTTCCCTGATTCTGATTTTTGTAGCGCTCAGCATGAGCGTGCTTGGAATGCTTTCTCTCATGAGCGCACGTAATGATCTGGCTCTGAGCGAGCGCAGCGTTCAGGTGATTGAAACGGTGTATGCGCTCAATGAGCGCGCCGAGGAGAGCCGCCGTGAGCTGGATTGCATGCTGGCACAGTGCGCTTCGGAAGCAACAGATGCGGACTATCTGAACCGTGTTGCCGAAAGCTTGCCTGAAGGCGTGGAGCTCGTGGATGACCAGCTGTACTGGACAGAAACTGAAGGTGAGCGCACCCTGGAGTGCGCACTGACGATACAGCCGCTGGATGGAGCAGAGTATTCGGTCTGGAGTTGTCATCGGCTGATTACGGACCTTTCTGAGGAGGACGCATGGAACTGACCGAGTTATTGAAAAAAGCAGTGGCCATGGGCGGCTCGGATGTCTTTATCATACCCGGCGCCTGTGTCGAAGTAAAAGTCGAAAACACTATGCTCCCAATCTCTGAGGAACGGTTGATGCCCAAGGATACCGATGTGCTTGTACAGAATATGTATGGCCTGGCACACCGCGATTATGAGTTTCTGGAACGCGGTGGAGATGATGACTTTTCATTTGCCATACAGGATATCAGCCGTTTTCGTTGCAATGCGTACAAACAGCGCGGCACAGTGGCAGCCATCTGCCGTATCGTGAATTTTGAATTGCCAGATCCCTCGCAGCTGCATATTCCGGACCAGGTAATGCGGCTTGCGGAACTGCGCAGCGGCATGGTACTGGTAACGGGCCCTGCAGGCAGCGGCAAGAGTACTACACTGGCCTGTATTGTCGACCGCATCAACAGTACGCGCAACGCGCACATCGTTACGGTTGAGGACCCGATTGAGTATTTGCACAGACATAAGAAGTCGCTGGTCAGCCAGCGTGAGGTGCCTAACGATGCGGCTACGTTCTCCAGGGCACTGCGTGCTGCACTGCGCCAGGCGCCCGATGTGATCATGTTGGGCGAGATGCGCGATCAGGACACGATTACTACAGCCATTACGGCTGCTGAGACGGGGCATCTGCTCCTGTCTTCTCTGCATACCATTGGTGCGGCAAAGACGATCGACCGTATTGTCGATAGTTTCCCCGCGGAGCAGCAGGCACAGATCCGTATACAGCTGGCTGCTGTACTCAAGGCAGTCGTCTCGCAGAGGCTTGTGCCGACGCTGGACGGCAAACGAGTGGTGGTTTTTGAAGTCATGACGGTGACGACCGCTATTCAGAACCTGATCCGTGACGGGCGCACGCATCAGATCGATAATGTGATCTATGGTGGCGCAGACAAAAACATGATCTCCATGGATGGCGAACTGCTGCGTCTGGTGAATGAAAAGCGCATTACACGCGACACCGCGTTGCTGTATGCAGCGAATCCGGAGACGCTGGCAAAGCGAATCTGATTATATACGCAGAAAAACAGAAAGGAGGGAGCGCGGTATTGGAAAGCATACTGTATGCAGAAGTCTACCTGATCTGTATGATCATTGCAGGCCTGCTTCTGTACTGGACGTCGCGCGCCCATCTTCTGTCAACATCTGAGCGCTGGCTGCAGGCGGTGCTGATTACTTTCCTGGTCAATTTTACAGTGGACTGCTTATTTACACTGTTTATCCATGGATTGATTAGTATCGGCTCACAGAGCATTGTTGTTTCCTATGTATTAAAAACATTGTATTTCATCACCCTGGATGTTGGAGTATACGCGTGGTGCGGTTATGCTGAAAATGAACAGCACAGCAGTATCTTCAAACGTGGGTGGGGTGGGCTGCATACTGTACTGCTTGCAATACCGGTCGCAGCAGTACTCATTAATCTGCTGACACGGCATACTTTCTCGATCAGTGCTGAAGGCGAATATAAGCACGCTTGGGCGTATCATGCTCATATGATATACCTGTTTCTGTGCACAATAATATGCAGTATACGTTTACTGAGACATGCGAGGCGTGAATCGGATCCCATACGGTACAGTCGGCTTCGAACATTGGCGACGTTCCCTATCTGCATTTTGGTTGCCTGGATCCTTTCCTTCTTTGGTGAAGCAGTGCCGGTGATTTGCGTCTGCATTACGATCGAGCTGCTCTGTTTCTATGTTGCTGGGATCAATCTGCAGGTTTCTGTTGACAAGCTGACTCAGGTAAACAACCGGCAAAATTTGCTCAGCTACTTGTCATATAAGATCAATAACCATGAAGAGACCGTCTATCTGATCATGATGGACATCGATAAATTCAAGACGATAAATGATACCTATGGACACCTTGCGGGAGATGACGCGCTGATTTGTGTGGCAAAGGCACTGAAACAGGCTTGCGCACAGTTTAAAAAGCGCCCCTTTATTGCCCGCTATGGCGGTGATGAATTTGTGGTCATTCTGGAAGGTACAACGGATGATCTTGCTGCAGTAGAGGAACGTATACACGCTGAAGCGGCCAGATTCAATGGCCCGGACCGGCCATACAGGATCAGCCTTAGCATCGGCAGTGCGGCATATATTCAGGGAATGTCAGCACAGGAACTGATTGAAGTGGCTGACGGAGAACTCTATAAAATCAAGCATGCACATCAAATCAAAACTGGTAGAAAGCGGGTGCAGGACCGATGGTAAGGAACCGCAGGGGGTTTTACTCCGAAAACGGAAAACGACAGATACTGGTAGTGGATGATGAAGCCATCAATCGCGAACTGCTCACGATGATGCTGCAGGATGATTATGACGTGATAACTGCAGCGGACGGGAATGAAGCGCTGGCGATCGCACATACACATGCACAGATGTTGTCGTTGATCCTGCTGGATCTGCTTATGCCCGGATTGCATGGACTGCAGGTGCTTCGTAAGCTGCAGGAGAGTAATGATACAGCTGAGATCCCGGTTGTGGTGGTCACAGCAGATCAGAAGGCTGAAGTGGATAGCCTGATGATGGGTGCGGCTGATTTTATTCCCAAGCCCTATCCGCAGAGAGAAGTAGTGCTGGCACGTGTACTGCACACCATTGAGCTGTATGAAGACCGCAATTTGATTCAGTCGACGGAGCGTGATCCGCTGACCGGATTGTATACAAAAGAATACTTTTTCCGTTATGCCACGCAATATGATCATCATCATCCGGAAGAAGAGACAGATGCTATCGTAGTCAATGTCAATCATTTCCGTATGATCAATGAACGTTACGGCCGGTCATACGGTGATGATGTATTGCGCCGCATTGGACAGAAAGTGCGTGAGATCGTACATGGTAATGGTGGTATTGTTTGCAGGAGAGACGGGGATACTTTCCTGGTGTACTGCCCTTCACTGAACGATTATCAGACTATTCTGGAAAATGCTGTTGTGGGTCTGGCAGGTGATGAAGGCAGCAGTGATCGTGTCCGTCTGCGTATGGGCGTCTATCAGCATGCGGATCATTCAATCGATATTGAGAGGCGTTTTGATTGCGCACAGATGGCAGCAGACCGACTGCGCAACAGCTTTGGCAATGAAGTGGGATACTATGACAGCAGTTTGCATGAAACAGAGCTGTATAATGAGCAGCTGCTTGAAGATTTCAATACGGCATTGCAGAAACGGCAATTCCGCGTATACTATCAGCCCAAATTTGATGTACGGCCGGAAACACCAGTGCTGGCGAGCGCAGAAGCATTGGTGCGCTGGCAGCATCCCACACTGGGAATGATCAGTCCTGCGGTTTTTATTCCGCTGTTTGAGAGCAATGGTCTGATTACCCGGCTCGACCACTATGTATGGCGTGAAGCAATAGCACAGATTGCCGACTGGAAACGGCGCTTTGGCAGAACGATTCCAGTGTCGGTCAATGTGTCACGTATAGACACTTATGATCCATCGATGGTTGATTATCTGTGTGCTGTTATGCGCGAATATGATCTGCCAACTGAGGATTTGCTGCTGGAAATCACTGAATCAGCATATACTCAGGATTCACACCAGATAGTGTCTGTGGCAGAACATCTGCGCGAACTTGGTTTTCGCATTGAGATGGATGACTTTGGCAGTGGGTATTCTTCACTGAATATGATTTCCACATTGCCGTTTGATGCATTGAAGCTGGATATGCATTTTATACGCAATGTATTTCGCGAGAGCCATAACATTCGAATGCTTGAGATCATTGTAGATATTGCGAGATATCTCAATGTACTGGTTATCGCTGAAGGCGTAGAGACCAGAGAGCAGATGATGACATTGCGTGAAAAGGGCTGTGATATTGTGCAGGGATATTACTTTTCCAAGCCTTTGCCTGCAGAGGAATTTGAGCGCTTTCTGAAGCCGGAGAATGCAGAATCAGACTGCTAAAATACGACGAGACAAGTCGGATACTGTACCGGAATCGGCTTGTTTAATGGGAAGCTTGAAAGCCTCTGAGTTGCTGAACAGCAAAGACGCAGAAGACTGTAGAGATTATGGAACCTTAATAATCACCGTTAAGACCAGATCATTATCAATTCACATTGGAAAACAACAGAGCACTGGGTGCTAGTCATTTGTTTCCTATTGTAAAGAAAACGGAAGCGTTGTGCTGCAGAAGGATAGCGGCCTTACAGCTGCCGACGGCTGCAGCTTATCTGTATAGCGATTTTATTCATGTTAAGCGCGACGTGAAAAACAAGAAATGCATCCGACAATAAACAGAACATGATATATGCAAAGGGGAGGCCAGTATCATGACCGTGAAATTATCAGACAACAGGGGAATCACAAGATGTGTTGCGATGCTCCTGATCTTTCTTTTTGTGGCAGGAGTGTTTCAGCCTGGCACAAGCTGTGCCGAAACCCAATCGAAACCTGTTCGTGTCGGATATTATGAAAATGAAGTTTTTCAGGAAGGCGCAGCAGAAGGAATTGTTAAGACAGGTTATGCTTACGAGTATTATCGCAAGCTGTCCGAATATACTGGCTGGAAATATGAATATGTATATGGAAGCTATGGTGAACTCTACCAGATGCTGCTGAATGGCGATATTGACCTTCTGGCAGGGCTTGCATGGCGGGAAGATCGCGTCGGGCTGATCAGTTATCCGGAAGCCATCATGGGCAGTGAAGCCTATTATCTTGTCAAACAGGATACGGAGACAGGAATTACAGCGGAACCAGCAACACTGACTGGAAAGAAGATCGGTGTTCTGGAGAGCGCAATGGTAAATATCCTGAACCGTTATCTGGATGAGCATGGCGTGACAGCAGAAGTTATCAGTTTCCCGGATCATGCGGATCTTTTGGAAGCGTTTGATTCACGTGAGCTGGATGTTTTTGTTGCAGAAAGCGATGGGTCCTCTGTGAGAGAGCATGCGGAAGTGCTTTGTGCATTTGGCGCTTCGGATTATTATCTTTGCGTCAGTATTCATCGGCCTGATCTGCTTGCAGAACTGAATGCTGCACAGGCGCTTCTGGGAATTGAGGAACCAAACTATCTTAATTCTCTCAGTGCAAAGTATTATTCAATGAGTGTTACGGCCCGTGCTTTTTCTGCTGTTGAGAGAGCATGGATGGAAACTCATAATACACTCTCTGTTGGTTATCTCGAGAATTATCTCCCATACAGCGACACAGATGAAGAGGGGAAAGTCACTGGCCTTGTCAAAGATATTGTTCCGGAGATACTCGAGGTTCTTGGGACTTCAGGCATTGCTGTTACCTATCAGGGTTATAAGAGCTATGACGAAATGATAGCAGCTATGAATACCGGTTCCATTGATGTGGCGTTCCCTGTAGGTGGAGGTCTATATTATTCAGAGGAAAACGGAATCTATCAGTCCAATACTGTTGTCTCTGCTTCCACAGAAATCGTATTCAAAGGAGCATACAGCGAGGATACGATTACTCACTTTGCGGTAAACGAGAACAACAGGATGCAATTTTACTATATCAGGACAAACTTTCCGAATGCTAAGATTACCTTTTATCCATCCATTGAGGATTGTCTTGCAGCAGTTTTGTCAGGAGAAGTAGGATGCACGACACTGAACGGTCTGCGTGCCAACGATATGCTGAAAAACAGCAAGTACAGGAGCCTTTCACTGCATCAGATCAATAAAACCGATGATCGCTGCTTTGGCGTGGAAATAGGCAATGAGGATCTTCTGAAACTTTTGAATCGTGGAATAAACGTAATCGGAAACGATTATGCGCAGAACCTTTCATATCGGTATACAGGTGGACTTTATTCGTATGGTGTTATTGATGCGCTTCGGGATCATATGGCGGTGTTTGGGTCAGTGATCCTGGTTGTGGCAGCATTGATCATCTTCCTTCTAATCCGCGATTCCAAAAGAACACGGAAAGATGCAAGGGAAAAAGAGTCTGCGCGGCTTGTACTGGAAGAGAAGAACCGGGAACTTGCTGAGAGCAAGGACGCACTCTCAGATGCGCTGGTTGCGGCAGAACATGCTAACAGAGCAAAAACAACTTTCCTGAATAATATGTCACATGATATTCGCACTCCGATGAACGCTATTGTCGGGTTTACCGCATTGGCAGCTTCACATATAGATAATCCGACACAGGTTAAGGATTATCTGGGAAAGATATCGGTATCCAGCCAGCATCTTCTTTCACTGATCAACGATGTGCTGGATATGAGCCGTATTGAGAGCGGAAAGGTGACCATTGCAGAGGGCGAAGTGCATCTTCCCGACATTATCCATGATCTCAGAACGATTATACATTCCAGCATCACAGCAAAACAGTTGGAACTGTTCATTGACACCCAGGATGTTTTGCATGAGGATATTATCACTGACAGGTTGCGTCTGAACCAGATCCTGCTCAACATATTATCAAATGCTATCAAGTTTACTCCCAATGGAGGAACGATCAGCTTTCGTGTAGTTGAAAAGCCATCTTCCTATAAAGATAAGGCTGTCTTTGAATTCCGAATCAAGGATAACGGAATCGGTATGAGCAAAGAGTTTCAAAAGACGATTTTTGAAGCTTTTACCCGCGAAAGGAGCAGTACGGTCAGCGGTATTCAGGGAACAGGCCTTGGCATGGCAATCACCAAGAATATTGTGGATATGATGGGCGGTACGATCACTGTTTGCTCAGAAGAAAACAAGGGCAGTGAATTTATCGTAGAGCTTCCATGCAAGATCAGTGGCAACTATACCAAGCCAGAACCGCTTTCCGAACTGCGGGGGCTGCGGGCACTGGTTGCGGACGATGACACCAACACGTGCCTTTCGGTTTGCTCTATGCTGCGCGAGATTGGAATGCGGCCGGATTGGACGAACTACGGGAAAGAGGCAGTTGTTCGTGCTAAGGATGCTCTTGACAGTTCAGATGCTTTCAAGGCATACATCATTGACTGGATGATGCCGGATATCAACGGAATTGAGACTGTACGAAGGATCCGGAAGATCATCGGAGACAGCGCACCGATTATCATCCTTACTGCTTACGACTGGGCAGACATTGAAGAAGAAGCGAGAGAGGCAGGCGTTACGGCGTTCTGCTCCAAACCGCTGTTTATGTCTGAACTGAGAAATGTGCTTTCACAGCCATTCTGCACGCCTGAAGAGAAAAAGAAGGAAGAGGATGTAGTTCCGGACTTTACAGGCAAGCGGATTCTTCTGGCTGAAGATAATGAAATGAATCAGATGATTGCTGTTGCGATCCTGGAGGAAGCCGGATTTGCGGTTGAAATCGCGAATGACGGTGAGGAGGCAGTCAAAAAGATGGACGACATGCCTGCAGGATATTATGATATAATTCTAATGGACATCCAGATGCCGCATATGGACGGATATGAAGCCGCTAAACTTATACGTGCCCTGGATGATCCGCAGAAAGCAAATATTCCCATTGTTGCGGTCACTGCAAATGCTTTTGAAGAGGATCGGAAGATTGCGATGGAGTCAGGAATGAACGGACATCTGGCCAAACCGTATGATATTCCTGTGATCATGGAAACACTGGAAAGACTCTTGCGATGATGCTTTTTCGAACAGTGAAAAGATGACTGAATAAAACCAGAAGCATGCTTTAAAGTAACCTTCATATACAAAGACAGAAAGGCGAACAAATGAGAGAGAAAAACAGACCTGGGACGGCAGGGACTGCAGCGTCAGCAGGTATCTCCGGTAAAGGGTGGGGCAGTATGCGAAATGCCATAGAGGTGTTCCGAAAGCGGAAGTTCCTGGTTCTTGCTTTCTTTCTGATCATTTTCCTGGCCATGTGTGGCTTTAACTATACCAGGAACCTTCACACAGCCAGCACGGTGCTGTCATTGGACTATGAGGAAGCTTCTAAAGGTCTGACGCCCAACCAGACGAGGTTCAATATCTTCGAGATCCAAAGCGGTGAAGTAATGGAACGGCTGATTGATCTTGCTGGCCTGAAGGGTAAAATTACCCCGGATGAACTGAGCGAATGCGTCAGTGTAACGGCAACACACGGGAAAAATATCAGCGGCAGTGTGCATTATATAAGCACCTCATTTGATGTTAAGTTTACAAACGATGGCGCGATTGCGGAAAAGAGCGCGGAAGAAATGCTTTCGCTTCTTTGCAAAGCATATCGTGAATACTTTGTTGAGCACTACGGATACAATCATGCCATCCTGTCTTTTGATATTAATGAACTGAAATTCAATGATGAGTATCTGATGGCGGTTGAACTGCTGGAACTCAAATGCAGCCAGCTGGAGAAATACGTGCAGCTTCGCAGCAGGGAAAGCAAGAATTACCAGGACCCGAATACGGGGCTCACCTTTTCTGTACTTGAGCAGCGGGTGAACAACTTATATGCATATGATCTTACCAGGCTGCGTTCCTATGTTATTGAAAACGGCATTGCGAATGATAGGGTTGGATTGAACAGTATACTTAATTACAAAATTCGCATGGATCGTCTGATGTACAGCAAGCTGATGGCAGCGTATGATGAGGACAACAGAGGGATCCATATGTACGATGCCGCTATGAGTGCTGTCGTTATGATTCCTACCCAGGATCAGACGATGAATTACTATATGTCCAGGACCAAAACAGGAATGGACAATCTGGCTAAGCATGCTGATGCTCAGCTTACCGGCGCGACAGAACGCATGGAGCAGATTGCGTATAACACTTATCTGACAGAAAAAATGGAGGCAAACGTATCCGATCAGTCAAAGACGGAAAAGGCTGACGGAATGATCCTGGATGTGAAAGCGGCATTGGATAAGCTCGCTGCTGATATTCAGACAGTGGATAGCGCATATACAAGCGCGAAGGCCCGAAGTTATATCAGCGTCA
>JAEEGF011439091.1_pt1 | contig 14036 bp, 13 predicted proteins | sample 9134171 | NCBI WGS metagenome assembly JAEEGF01 (sample SAMN16246542, study PRJNA631951) | gut metagenome | biome: gut microbiome; feature: rumen; material: AP-attached | host: Bos | place: Iran: Karaj | collected 2018-10
CTCATTTCAGCGGCGGCGAGACTCGCTCCCTTCGATATCGCCGAGGTCCGTGAAATAACAATGTATGACGAACTGGAGCTTGATAAAATCGGCGACAGAAAAACCATACTGTATCTCATTATGTCGGATACGGACGGCAGTCTGAACTTTCTTCTGAGTATGATATATACGCAGATGTTCAACTGTCTTTGCGAAAAAGCGGACGATGTATACGGCGGAAAGCTTCATGAGCATGTGCGCTGCCTTATTGACGAGGCGGCGAACATAGGTCAGATACCGAATCTCGAAAAGCTGATGGCAACTATCCGAAGCAGAGAGATTTCAGCCTGTCTTGTATTACAGGCGCAGTCACAGTTAAAGGCGCTATACAAAGACAGCGCCGATACCATTATCGGCAACTGCGACAGCAGAATATTTCTCGGCGGGTCTGAACCGACAACGCTGAAAGAGTTATCCGAAGCACTCGGACAGGAAACCATTGATACATTCAATACCGGTGAAAGCAGAGGACGGGAAACATCTCACAGTCTTAACTATCAAAAGCTCGGTAAGAAACTGATGAGTATTGATGAGCTGTCTGTTCTTGATGGCAGCAAATGCGTGCTCCAGCTGCGCGGCGTCCGACCGTTTCTCTCAAACAAGTATGACATCACGAAGCATCCAAACTATAAATATCTTTCGGATTACGACAAGAAGAATGAGTTTAATGTTGAAAAATTCCTGTCAACGAAACTGAAAGTGAACCCGGATGAAGAGTATGATGTTTATGAAATTGCGGTTGAAGAAACGGCGGATTCGTGATATACTGAGCTCAACAAATCGGGATTTTCCAACTTTGGATTTGTAGGAGTTGCATCTCGATCTTTCAGGAGGATCATATGTACTATCATGCTTCGCCAGTCGGTGGTATTACTCAATTGGAGCCTCGTATTTCAAATCACGGCGTCCCACTGGTTTACTTTTCCAAGAAGAGGGAAAATGTACTTGTTTACCTGAGCAATGCCATCGAGAAGTATTGTAAAGAAACAGGTTTCTCATATGAAGGCAAATGGCAGAAATGGGGTCCTTACGGCTTTAATAAAGACGGTCGTCTTCGATTGGAAGAATACTATCCAAATGCGTTGATCAGTACCTATAAAGGCGTTTCTGGATATATTTACAGTACAGAAGCAGTCACCGATTCCGGCTTTGCCATTCAAGTACCCGATGCGGTTACAAGCAGTGTTGCAGTTAAGGTGAAAGATGTGGAATACGTACCAGATGCATATGAGGCAATTCTTTTGGCAGAGAGAGAAGGCCTGATCACGATCCTGCGGTATGAAGATATGCCTGAGAAAGTACGGGAGTGGAACGAAAAGACAATAAAGGAAGAATATGAAGGAGCTTTCGAGCATCCGGAATACAGACACTTCTTAAAAGGCAATTTCCCTAATATTATCAAAGACTGACAAATTCCGGTTTGTCGAGTAAAAAAAGAAAACAATATTAAAAGTCGTTGATTCGTCAGCGGCTTTTTCTTTTGCCTGTTGGCAATCATCCCGCCGGTGCACAGGCGGGATTTTCATATATAAATTCGACCGCAAAACACAATAAAATACGAAAGGAGAAGCCGGCAATCGCAGCGGTCTGAAAGGTCGCGGTTGCCGGCGATTTTTAATTTATGGCATTTTTCAATTCAGCAGTAGGAGTTCTTCAGACTCTTGTTATAGCACTCGGCGCAGGTCTCGGTATCTGGGGCGCAATCAACCTTCTTGAAGGTTACGGCAACGACAACCCCGGCGCCAAGTCCCAGGGTATGAAACAGCTTATGGCAGGCGGTGGAGTTGCTCTTATCGGCATCACTCTTGTTCCGCTGCTTTCGGGTCTTTTCGGCTGATACCCGATAAAAATCAGCCGACCAATATCGAAGCGGGAGTCTCTTCGGAGGCTTCCGCTTCCAAAGAAAGTGAAGTGATGAACACTGGATAAAATTAAAGAAGCATTGGAAGAATGGTTACGGGAAATCCTCACAAGCGGTATCACTTCAAATCTGTCCGGTCTGTTCGATCAGGTAAACACAAAGGTCGGAGAAATAGCGGAAACAGTCGGTAAAACTCCTCAGGGCTGGAATGCGGCCATATACAATATGGTCAAAAGCCTTTCGGATAATGTAATGGTTCCGATAGCGGCAATGGTTCTCGCGTTCGTTATGTCGCTTGAACTTCTTCAGATGGTAATTGACAGAAACAACCTGAATGACGGCGATACATTCGCCTTCTTCAAATGGGTGTTCAAATCATCAGCAGCCTGTCTAATAGTTACCAATACTTGGAATATTGTAATGGCGGTGTTTGATGTCGGTCAGCATATAGTCAATGAAGCCGCGGGAGTTGCAATCGGAAGTGTTGCCATCGACTCGTCGCTGTTTATGGACGGGCTCGATGAAAAGCTGGCTGCAATGACGCTCGGAGCATTGCTCGGCCTGTGGGTGCAGACAGGAGTTGTTAAACTCTGTATGGGATTACTCCAAATATGTATCCTCGTGGTTGTGTTCGGAAGGATGATAGAGATTTATCTCGTTACTTCCGTTGCTCCCGTTCCTATGGCAACAATGATGAACAAGGAAAGCGAACAGGTCGGCAGGAATTATCTGCGGAATCTGATTGCACTTGCCTTCCAGGCGTTTCTTATCATTGTATGCGTTGCAATATATGCCGCGCTTGTCGAACATATTACCGTTACGGACGATATTTCATACGCCTTGTGGACCTGTATGGGATATACGGTATTGTTATGTTTCTCGCTGTTCAAGACCGGATCGCTCGCCAAGAGTATCTTCAATGCACATTAAGAAGGAAGGTGAAACGCTATGGCATATGTACCCGTACCAAAAGATCTGAATGCTGTAAAAACCAAAGTGATGTTTAACCTCACTAAAAGACAGCTTATCTGTTTCGGTGCCGGCGGTGCTCTCGGACTGCCGCTGTTTTTTCTGACGAAATCTCACATCGGCTCCAGTGCTGCGGCTATTCTAATGGTTATGACCGTTATCCCGTTTATGCTCCTGGCAATGTATGAGAAAAACGGCAGACCGTTTGAGAAAATTGCGAAGAACATGCTGAATGTAATGTTTCTCCGCCCGAAACAGAGACCGTACAAAACCGCAAACTATTATTCAATGCTTGAAAAGCAGGACAAATTTGACAGGGAGGTGAAATCCATTGTCTCAGGCTGTAACCAAAGCACAGCAAAAGCAGATAAACGAAGCTAAAGCCAGGGCTTTGGGCAAAAACAAAAAGGAAATGTCCGCACAGGAAAGTATTCCGTTTCAGCGGATGTTCAAAGACGGTATCTGCAAAGTGACAGATACGCTCTATACCAAAACAGTCCGCTTCAATGATATCAATTATCAGATAAGCAGCAACGAGGATAAGAACGCCATATTCGATTCATGGTGTGATTTCCTCAACTATTTTGATTCATCCGTCCGTTTTCAGTTTTCGTTTGTAAACATGACCGGGCAATCCGATAATGTGTCGGAAAGCATTAATATACCTATTAGAGACGACGGCTTTGCCGATATAGCGGCTGAGTATCAGACATTTCTGAACAATCAGCTTTCCAAAGGCAATAACGGCCTTGTCAAAACAAAATATCTGTCTTTCGGTATTGAAGCAAACAATATCAAAGACGCAAAACCTCGCCTTGAAAGAATCGAAACCGATATTATTCAGAATTTCAAGAAACTTGGAGTTCAGGCGCAGCCTATGAACGGCTATGATAGACTGAAGGTTATTCACGGTATGTTCCATATCGGCGAAAACACTCCGTTCCGCTTTGACTGGGATTGGCTTGTGAAAACAGGACTTTCAGTTAAAGACCATATTGCTCCCTCATCGTTTGAGTTCAAAAACGGCAAAGAATTCGTTATGGGAAAACAGATAGGAAATGTATCATTTCTGCAGATTCTCGCTCCCGAACTCAACGACAGACTTCTTGCCGATTTTCTTGATATGGAGAGCAATGTGGTTGTATCAATGCATATTCAGTCTATGGATCAGGTCAAGGCAATAAAAACAATCAAGAGAAAGATTACGGACCTGCAGAAATCCAAGATTGAAGAGCAGAAGAAAGCGGTCCGCTCCGGTTATGATATGGATATTATTCCGAGCGACCTTTCAACCTACAATGATGAAGCCATGAAACTGCTTCAGGATCTGCAGTCCAGGAACGAGAGAATGTTCCTTGTGACCTTCATAGTTATGAATGTTGCCAAAACAAAAAAAGAACTTGCAAATGATGTTTTCAGAGCTTCAAGTATCGCACAGCAGCACAACTGCAATCTCGTAAGACTGGACTTCCAGCAGGAAGAAGGCCTTATGAGCTGTCTGCCTCTCGGATACAATCAGATTGATATACAGAGAGGACTGACTACTTCGTCTGCGGCAATATTCATTCCGTTTACGACACAGGAGCTGTTCCAGTCAAGTAAAGAGGCACTTTACTGCGGCTTGAATGCACTGTCAAATAACATAATTATGGTTGACAGAAAGCTGCTCAAGAACCCCAACGGACTTATTCTAGGTACTCCCGGTTCGGGTAAATCATTCAGCGCAAAGAGAGAAATCTCAAATGTCTTCCTTGTTACGGATGACGATATAATCATATGTGATCCCGAAAGCGAATACGGAGCGCTGGTTGAACACCTGGGCGGACAGGTAATTAAAATATCTCCTGTTTCACAGGACTATATCAATCCTATGGATCTGAATCTCAACTACAGCGAAGATGAAAATCCTCTAACCCTTAAATCCGACTTTATCCTTTCTCTCTGCGAACTGATAGTCGGCGGCAAAGAAGGATTGCAGCCTGTTGAGAAAACGATTATAGACCGCTGTGTCCGTATGGTTTACAGAACCTATCTGCAGTATCCGATACCCGAAAATATGCCGATTCTCGAGGACCTTTACAATGAGCTTCTGAAGCAGGATGAAAAAGAGGCAAAATATCTTGCCACGGCTCTTGAAATATATGTCACGGGTTCACTTAATGTGTTCAATCACAGAACCAATGTTGACATAAAAAGTCGTGTGGTCAGTTATGACATCAAGGAACTCGGCAAGCAGCTGAAGAAAATCGGTATGCTGATTGTTCAGGATCAGGTCTGGAACCGTGTTACAGTCAACCGTGAGGCGCACAAATCAACAAGGTATTATATCGATGAAATGCACCTTCTTCTCAAAGAAGAGCAGACAGCGGCATATACGGTTGAAATCTGGAAGCGTTTCCGTAAATGGGGCGGTATTCCGACGGGCATAACGCAGAATGTTAAAGATCTGCTTTCGTCCCGTGAGATTGAAAACATTTTTGAAAACAGCGATTACATATATATGCTCAATCAGGCAGCCGGTGACAGACAGATTCTCGCAAAGCAGCTGAATATTTCACAGTATCAGCTTTCGTATGTCACATCATCCGGCGAGGGCGAAGGATTGCTGTTTTACGGCAGTACGATAATTCCTTTTGTTGACAGGTTCCCGAAGGATACACTGCTTTACAGAATCATGACCACCAAACCGCAGGAGCAAATGCGGGAATGAAAAGTGGTGATGAGCGTGCCCGACAAAAGAGAATTCTACAATGCCGACGCAGCGGAAGAATTTGAGAACTGCAAGGAGAAGATTCTTGAAAAGCTGTATGATTTGCAGGAAGAAATCCTCATATTTTACGGTTTCTATTTCAATTTTGAGGATATATACCTCAGACATCCGGATGAAATGGTAATAACGATATATTAAGTATAAAAGCAGTTCGTTTCGGCGGACTGCTTTTTTGCGCCCTGAAGGGCAGAAAGGAGAACAAAATTATGACAAAAAACACAGAAATCAGAGCAACGATTGACAGCGAGGTTTACGGAACACTGCGCCTTTGGTACAACCCCTTGGAAGACGAGCTTCTCTATTGCGCTAAGGATGTAGCCAAGATGTTCGGCTACAAAGACCCCGGCAGAAGCGTGCGAAACCTTTGCAGGCATATTTCAAAAATATGCTTCAATACAGACGGCGGTGTTCAGAGACTTAACTTCATCGGTCAGGAAGATATCTGCCGCCTCTGTGAAAACTCACCCGAACCCGATCCCTGCGATATCTGCGAATATATCGATTGCGTAACCGATGATTTCTTCTGTGACATCGAAAATGATTTCGCGGACTGCGAAGATGAAGATTATGAAGATGATTACGATGAGGAAGAGGATGAACTTGATATTTTTCCCGATGACGAACACGATGAAGGTTATCTTGAACTGATTGAGAAAAACAACGCTTCCGAAATCCCCGATTCTGACGAAGCAACATACAATTATCTCGGCAAAGATTTCATTGAAGGTTTTGAAAAAGCGCTGGATGCTTATGATTTCCTCATTGAGGCAATAAGTAAAGCTCTCGAGAATCCGGAACTTTTTGTCAAAGCCGCTGTGCTGGTCGCTGACTGCAATGCCGAAGCGTAAGCACAAACTCAATTTTACCGAGGAAGAATTAAGCGGAAAGAAAGCAGATAAGCTAGCCGAAGAAACCGTAAAAACCAAACACGTCAAAAAGCCCAAGAAACAGATGAAAGTCAGGAAGCGGCTTGATTTCGAGGAAAACAAGCCCAAACTTTCGGATAAGTTGAGGGACAATGACGGAAAATATTCCAAAGAACTTCCAGGCAAAGCCGTTACAAACCGTATCCGTCAAAAGACCGAATCGGATTCTGAAGATAATGTTTCCGTTCAGGCAGTCAATGAAGGCACAAAACAGGTTGAAAACACATCAAGAACGGTAAGAACATATACCAGAAGAAAGAATCGCAAAGTTACAGATGAGTCTCAGAAACAACAGCTCAATGAAGAAAGAGCGGCTCGCAAACTGGAACAGCGGCTTGACCGTGAAAACCTGAAAGAACGATATAACTCATATAAATCAGAGCATCCCGAAGTGAAATCAAATCCGTATTCCAGATGGAAACAGAAGCAGGATATAAAGAACGAATACTATGCCGCAAAGCGTGGCTCTTCCGCATCCGCTTCTGTTTCCTCTCTCGGCGATTCCGTTAAGAAATCGGCAAAGAAGGCAACCGAAGAAACAAGGAATAAGGTTGTTGAATATGTTGCGGAACACAAGGGTATGGTCGTTCTTGTTGTCGGTGTTGTTCTGGCAATTATCATCGGTGTAGGTGTTTTATCCTCTACGGGAACGGTTCTTGTTCAAAGCACGACAGGCGGAGTTACACTCAGCACCTATGCATCCGAAGATGAGGATATGCTGAACGCGGAGCAGGCATATTGTCAGCTTGAAGCTGATTTGCAGTCAAAGATTGATAACTTTGAAAGCACTCACAGTTATGATGAATATCATTATGACCTTGATGAAATCGGTCACGATCCGTATGTGCTTATCTCAATGCTGTCGGCTCTCCATGACGGCGAATTTACCGCCGATGAAGTAGAAAGCGAATTACAGACTGCGTTCAATAAACAATACAACTTCTCATTCAGAGTTGTAAAGGAAACCCGTTACCGATATGAAACGAGATACAGGTATGTAACTCTTTATGATTCGGAAGGCAACCCATTTACGGCAATCGAATCATATCGGGTAAGAGTGCCATACGATTACTTTATCTGTTATGTTACTCTCAGAAACAACAATCTTTCTCATGTGCCGTCGCAGATGCTCAGCGAAGATCAACTGAGTATGTATTCGATATATATGGCAACGCTCGGCAACAGAGAAGATTTGTTCCCGGATTCCGAATATATCGGCAGATATGACGGAGAGGTTAAGCATTATGATATTCCTGCTTCATATATGGGCGATGAACGATTTGCGAAAATGATGGAAGAAGCGGATAAATATGTCGGTTATCCTTATGTTTTCGGCGGCAGTTCACCTTCCACATCCTTTGACTGTTCGGGCTATGTTTCCTGGGTGATAAACCACAGTGGCTGGAATTTAGGCAGGCTGACTGCCACGCAGCTTTATTACAAATGCACGCCTGTTTCAAAGGCAAACGCAAAGCCCGGCGACCTCATATTCTTTTCCGGCACATATAACAGCGGAACGCTCTGTTCCCATGTCGGTATTATCGTTGATCCTGTCAACAGGATTATGGTTGATGCCGGTGATCCGATTCAGTATGAATCTTATGATACAAGTTACTGGAACAGCCATTATTACTCCTGCGGCAGACTGCCGAATCCGTAAAAAGCATCTTGACAAGCCCTATTATATAGGGTATAATACAAATGGAAAGTGGTGAGTCTATGACGAGAGAGTTTGTTATGCTTCCCGAATTTGACAGGAAATGGAAAGAAATCGGGTTTTCCGACAAAGAATTGAAGGCTTTGCAGGAGGAACTCACAATCAATCCAAACAAGGGTGACCTAATGCAGGGAACCGGAGGCCTGAGAAAAATCAGAGTGGCATTTGAAGGCAGAGGCAAAAGCGGCAGTGCCAGAGTATGTTATGTTGATTTCGCAGTCTGTGAGCGTATCTATCTGATTACCGCATATACTAAAAATGAGAAAGACAATCTTTCAAAAGAAGAACGGAACAATGTGAAGAAACTTGTTGAGTATCTGAAGAACTCAATTGACAGGAGATGAGAATATGGGAGTTTATGAAAGCATTATCAAAGGCTTGAACGAGGCGATTGAATTCGAGAGCGGCAAAGGCACGGCGAAAGTTGCAAAGTGCACGGTGAATCCCGCTCCTGAATTTGATGCCAAGCAAATTAAAGAAACCAGATTATCTCTCGGCATGACACAAACCACTTTTGCTCAGGTTATGGGTGTTTCCATTAAAACAGTTGAAGCCTGGGAAGCAGGTACAAATAAACCCATCGGGTCGGCAAGAAGACTTTTGAGCATGCTGCAGGCAGACCCTTCCATGCTTGCCAAGCTGAACATTATTTCCGCGTAAACATCTGTATATCTACGAAGCCGTTGCTTTTTGCAGCGGCTTTCCTTTTTTCGGAGGTACCAATGAGCACAAACAAAGAAAAACTCAAGGCTGAGATTGATGACATTGACAAGAAAATCAGTCAGAACGATGAAAAAATCAAAAGCCTGACAGATAAAAACGAAGAGTTGAAAAAGAGAAAGCGCAAGGCAAAAGAGAAGCTGGATACGATTGAAAACAGCGAATACGGTTTGATTTGCCGTCAGTTGAATCTGACTCCCGAAGATCTTGTAGCTTTCATTGAAGAAAAGAATAAAGAAAAGAAAAAGAAGGAGGTTGAAATCACAGAATGATGAAAAGAATACTCAGTTTGTTTGCCGCTGTCGTGATGACGGCGGCTTTTTGTTTTCCGTCTTATGCCGCGGAGTATTACGCGAGCGATGAAAGCGGAAAAACAGAGATTCCCGAATACATCGCCTCAATCAAGATTTCTGAAGAAGATGTTGAGCTTCCGCAGACCGGCGAAAACAATACCTATCAGCTGACGCCTGACGGAAACCTGACCCTTGTCGATGATTATTCACAGATAGAATCGGAGGGAAGCGATAAGGTTCAGCAGAAGCAGTTCCTGACCGTAACCACCAAATCCGGCAACACCTTCTATATCATCGTTGACCGTGACGGCAATACGGATAATGTTCATTTCCTTAACATGGTAGATGAAGCGGACTTGCTTGCCCTTTTGGGAGATGAAGTGACGACGACCGAAGCAACGACTGAAAAACCGTACGAGGAGCAGACAGGAGACAGCGGGGATGAACAGGAGGAAAAAGACGCCGCAAAGGAGAAAAACTCCAAAAGTGGAGCTGCATTTGTAATTGTTCTTATCCTCGCAGGCGGAGGATTTGCCGTGTATTGGTTTAAGTTCAAGGACAAATCCGGCAAGCCGAAACCGTCTGTTGATGAAACCGGTGAGGATGAAGAAGAAACCGTAAACGAAGACGAAGATATTTATGATATCTACAGTCACGGTGAAGGTGAAAATGGTGACGCCGATGAATAATCTGAAACTTGTAATTACGGAGAAACCATCGGTCGCAATGAGCATCGCAAAGGTGATCGGCGCGGATAAGCGTAATAAAGGATACTGCGAAGGAAACGGATATATTGTTTCATGGTGCATCGGGCATCTGGCAGAACTCAGTCTGCCCGAAGCGTATGACGAGAAGTATTCCAAATGGAAAACAGAGGATTTACCGATTGTTCCCGATGTCTGGAAGTACAGACTCGACGGGAAGAAAAAGGAGCAGTTCAACATCCTTAAAACCCTGATGAACCGTTCCGATGTGAGCGAAGTTATCAATGCTTGTGACGCAGGCAGAGAGGGTGAACGGATTTTCAGAACCGTTTACAGAATCACCGGCTGCCGAAAGCCGATGAAACGCCTGTGGATTTCTTCACTGGAAGATGAAGCAATCAGAGAAGGATTCAAGAATCTGAAGCCCGGCAAAGAGTATGACAGTCTGTATGATGCTGCCGAATGCAGAGCGAAAGCCGACTGGCTTGTGGGTATGAATATTTCAAGATTACTCACCCTTGCTTACGGAAAAACCTACCGTGCCGGCAGAGTCCTGTCGCCCACGCTCGCGTTCATTACGGAAAGACAGGATGAAATCAAAATCTTCAAACCCGAATCTTTCTATACAGTTGAACTCAAAGATGAAAACATTTCTCTTGTATCAGATAAGTTCAAGACAAAAGAAGAAGCGGAAAGCTTGAAACAAAAATGCCTGAATGAACCTGTTGTGTTTGAATCCGTTGTTTCGGAAGAACACAGGGAAAAGGCACCGAAGCTATTTGATTTGACTTCTCTGCAGAGAGACGCAAACCGTATTTACGGTTTTACCGCACAGCAGACGCTGGATTACACACAGTCACTGTATGAAAGAAAACTCTGCACCTATGTGAGAACAGATTCCATGTACCTTACCGATGATATGGAGGAAACAGCCGAAAAACTGTTTCCTCCGTGTTCAAGCGTTTTGAAGATTGTGAGCGATTTGAACAGGTTGAACGCTTCTGTTCTCTGCGACAGCGGAAAGGTATCGGATCATCACGCCATTATTCCAACGGTGAGTATAGACGGTTATGATTTAACTTCGCTGACTCAGGGAGAAAAGAAGATCATATTCCTTGTTATGAAAAGACTGCTTGAAGCGGCGTCAGATGATTACATCTATGAAACCGTTACCTACAAATTCATCTGCGGCGAATGCGAATTCAAAGCGAAACAGATTTTTGTAAAACAGGTCGGCTGGAAGCTGTTTGAGGGTAAAGAAGCAGTTGATGATAAACCGTTTATGTTTGAAGTCGGTGATAGCTTAAAAGGTTTTGAAGCACAAGTAAAAGAAGGTAAAACAAAGCCCAAAAAGGAATATACCGAAGATACTTTGCTTTCCGCTATGGAAACAGCGGGAAAAGGTGAAATCCCGGATGACGCGGAGAGACAGGGAATCGGAACACCCGCCACAAGAGCCGAGGTTATCGAAAAACTCATTTCAAGCGGTTATGTCAGAAGAGAAGGGAAGAAACTCATTCCCGATGAAACGGGAATCAATCTTGTTTCGGTATTGCCCGAATCATTGAAGTCTGCCTCTCTTACCGCCGAGTGGGAACAGAAGCTCAAACAGGTTGAAAAAGGTGAACTGTCGCCCGAGAGCTTTATGGAGAGTGTTACCGAATATATTTCTGATTTGATTGACGCTTTCAAAAAGGAGAACTCCGTATGAAGATTATCGTATGGATTTCCGCAATTCTTGCCGCCGTCCTTTCTCTGACGGCGGCAAAGGTTTACAGAGACAGCAAACTCCCGATAGATATTGATGACAGTTCAACCTATGTGCATACAACAAAGAAAGACTGGATTGAATATCTGATGATTCCGACCGAACCGGAAACCGAAGAAAACAGAGAAGAAATCACATCATCCGAATCAACAACCGTTTCCTTTACCGAACATGAAAGTACGAAAAAGGAGGAAATTACCGCTGAGCAGGGTGAAATAGGGGGAAAAAGCCTGAAAATCCCAAAACAGGAAGAAACAGAAGCAGCTTTAACTTCACAATCATCATCAGGCGAAAGATATCGAATCACCGCATATATTCCCGATGAGGAATGGGGATACCAAACCTCAACGGGAGTGACTTCAAGGCATCTCCAAACCTGTGCAGTTGATCCCAATGTGATTCCTCTGGGCAGCACGGTTGTTGTTTACGGAGATAACGGACAGGTGCTTGAGCTTTTTGCCTGCGATATCGGCGGCGGTGTCAAAGGAAAACACATTGATGTTTTCTATGACGGAACCGAAGCCGAAGCGTATGACTGGCTGTTCCGGTTCGGTGAATACCAAGTGGTTGAAATTAAATGAAAAAGACAAAGGAGGTAAACTATGCCCCAAGAAAAAGAAAAAACTGCGGAAACCGTAAAAGAACAGATTCCGCAGGAAGAACGAAAAACAAACAAAGAGAGATTAAAGGAAATTACCGACGGCATTGAGGCGGGAATCAAGGAAGTTTTTGAATCCGAGAATTACAAAAAATATCTTTCCACGATGTCGCAGTTCCATAACTACTCTCTCAACAATACCATGCTCATATATATGCAGAAACCGGACGCGACGCTTGTCGCGGGCTTTAATAAATGGAAAGATAAGTTCGGCAGAACGGTCAAACAGGGTGAGCACGGAATAAAGATTATTGCACCGACACCATACAAAAAGAAAATCGAACAGGAAAAAGTCGATCCCGAAACAAAGGCGGTAATTATCGGCAAAGACGGCAAACCCGTTATTGAAACCAAAACGGTGACAATTCCGATGTATAAGCCGGTGACGGTATTTGATGTTTCGCAGACATACGGCAGAGAATTGCCTCAGCTTGCGGCAACACTGAAAGGAAATGTGAAAGACTATGAGCATTTCAAGGAAGCAGTGATGAAATCGGCTCCCGTGCCTATGAAATTTGCACCGCTTAAGGATAATACAGATGGACAGTTTTCAAGAGAAAACCAGAGCATTTCCATTCGTGAAGGAATGAGTGAGGTTCAGACAGTCTGCGCCATGATTCACGAAACAGCGCATTCAATGATGCACAACTACAAGCCCGGAGAAGTTCCGAAAGAGCAGAAATTTGAAGAGATCGAAGCAGAGAGTGTGGCATATTCTGTCTGTAAATATTTCGGAATAGATACCGACGCGAACTCTTTCGGATATCTGGCTTCGTGGAGTCAGGGAAAGGACATATCGGAGTTAAAAGGTTATCTTGAAAATATCAATGAAACCGCATCAACTCTTATCAATTCCATTGAGAAGAACTACAGAGCCATTACAAGAGAAGTTACAAAAGAGACAGAAGAAAAAGCGACTGAAACGGTTGCCGATTCTCAGGCACCGGCTCCCGAAAAGAACGCGCCTGTTGAGCCTGAAATTCAGAATATGAAAATGCCCGATCCGACGGTATCCGTTGCCGATATGCAGGAATACGGATACACCGATGACAATATGCTCCCGCTTTCCAAAGAGAGAGCAGCAGAGCTGATTGAAGCAGGCTGTGAAGTCTATCTGCTCTATGATGATGGAACGGAAGGACTGGCGACGGACAAGGACGATGTGTTGTCCCATTACGGATATTCGGGTATTGAAAAAGATGAATGGATAAGAATGTCCGATACGGTTGAAGCGTTTGACGCTGTGAGAGACAAAGAAAAACAGTTCCTTGAGAATCCCAAGCCCTGTTATGCGGTATATATGCTGAAGGATACGCCGGAAAACAGTGCCATTCGATACGAAGGTTCAGATGTGCTTGAAAAGATGCACATGCCGATTGATAAGGAAAACTATGAGTTTGTTTACTCGGGTTCGCTTATCGGCAAAGACGGAAACGCGGAAAATATGCTCAGTCAGATTTACAATGAACTCAATACCGAAAAACCGGTTGACTATGAAAACCGTTCTCTGTCCGTCAGCGACATCGTTGCCCTGAACACAAGCGGTAATGTATCCTATTACTACGTTGACAGCGCCGGATTCAAAGATATACCCGGATTTGATAAAAATCC
>JAEEGF012347654.1_pt1 | contig 14034 bp, 7 predicted proteins | sample 9134171 | NCBI WGS metagenome assembly JAEEGF01 (sample SAMN16246542, study PRJNA631951) | gut metagenome | biome: gut microbiome; feature: rumen; material: AP-attached | host: Bos | place: Iran: Karaj | collected 2018-10
AATAATTGCAAAATTCAATTCCGGAGATATAGATGGGTATCTTAAGGAGCTTACTGATCTGTCGGAATTTGAAGGCAAGGAAGATATCGCCAATTATATAAAGAGTCTTCCTAAGGGTAAGTTCGACTGTATCAAGGCAAAGGATTATACAGATAAGAAGCCTATATATGTTCTTAAGAATGATAAGGATACAGTTGCCAGGATTTATATGAAGCCTGTAGGCAAGAATAAGCATTTTAGGATATGGGGCTTTGATAAATTAGAAATCGATAAGAGCGTCTGTGAAGTGTCGGTTACTATAACAGCACCTTCTTCGGCAAATGTAGTTGTAAATGGCAAAACTCTTGGCGAAAGTTATAAGACTGGTGAGAAGAAGTATGAAGATCTTACCGAGGCTTATCTGTATTCTGACTTGATTCCAAAGCAGTATACTTATGAGATTAAGGGACTTTTGAAAAAACCTGCAGTTTCATGTGAAGGTTATACTGAGGAAATCAAGGATAATACATATACATATACCTTCAAATCAGATGAAGCTGTTGAGGCTGAGCATAAGGATTATGTCAAGAAGGTTACAAGAATCTACGCTTATAACTTCATCAATGTTATTGAAGAGAGGTTATCAACCTATGTAATGCCTGATTCAAATCTTCGTGAAACAGTTAAGTATACTGATACATACTTCTATCCTGTAGAGTACATGAGATCTTATGATCTTACAAAGCAGGAAATATCTAATTATATCAAGTATAGTGATGATTGCTTCAGCTGTGATGCTATACTTCATGCAACAGCATACTTCAGTGGCTGGTCAGTTTCAGAAAAGACAGAAAAATCAAATATACGATGTATATTTGTCTATAAGGATAAAAAGTGGTATCTCACAGATGTTATCTTTTTAGATTAGCATAGAATGCTTGCAGTAATAAGGAAAAATAATCCCGAGTAATGCGTGCTTGCACGCAATTGCTTGGGATTTTTTTCCGGGTGACTGCGAAGCAGTCACGCCCCCACAAATCGAGTGTGCTATGCACACGAGATTAGGTGGGGGTACTGCAAGAGGTAATATTGTGTAGATAAAAGTACAAGAATCACATAAAAATTTTTCTTTACATTTTGACTGAATACATTTATAATAATATAGGCGTAGGAGCCAGTAAGATTTTACTTACTGGCTTTTTTATAGGATAACATACAATAACGGAGGAAATCTATGGGCGGATTATTTGGTGTTGCATCAAAGAAAAGCTGCGTATTTGATCTGGTTTTTGGTACTGATTATCATTCGCATTTGGGCACCAGACGAGGTGGTATGGCAGTCTATGGAGAGAAGGGCTTTGACAGAGCTATTCATAACATAGAGAATTCGCCATTCAGAACTAAGTTTGATCACGATGTTGAAACTATGGTGGGCAATATCGGTATAGGCTGTATATCCGATACAGAGCCTCAACCATTGATTATCAGATCACATCACGGAACATTTGCTGTAAGCACAGTAGGTAAGATCAACAATCTCGATAAACTTGTGGATATGATTTTTCATAATGGAAATCCACACTTTTTGGAGATGAGTGGTGGTGATATTAATCCAACAGAACTTGTCGCGGCAATCATTAATCAAAAGGGTACTTTGGTGGAAGGAATAAGATATGTTCAGGAAGTCGTAGAAGGTTCCATGACATTCTTAGTTATGACACCTAAAGGTATATATGCCGCAAGAGATAAGTTTGGTAGAACTCCTTTAGTTATAGGTCAAAAAGATGATGGCTTTTGCGTATCATTTGAGAGTTTTGCGTTCCTGAATCTTGGATATAAGCAGTTAAAAGAATTAAGACCGAATGAAATCGTGTATATTACACCAGAGGGTATAGAGACTGTCGGTGCTCCATCTGATAAGATGAAGATATGTACATTCTTATGGGTTTATTATGGATATCCTTCTTCTTCATATGAGGGAATCAGTGTCGAGAAGATGAGATATAACTGCGGCGCAAAGCTTGCACAGCGTGATGATGCAAAGCCTGATATTATAGCTGGCGTTCCTGATTCTGGAACTGCTCATGCTGTTGGTTATGCTAACGAATCTGGTATTCCATTTGCCAGACCATTTATCAAGTATACACCGACATGGCCGAGATCCTTTATGCCGACCAATCAGTCTATGAGAAATCTCATTGCAAGGATGAAACTTATACCTGTAGACGATCTCATAAGAGATAAGAGTCTTCTTCTTATAGATGATTCTATAGTCCGTGGAACACAGTTGCGCGAGACTACAGAATATCTGTATGAAAGTGGTGCTAAGGAGGTTCATATAAGACCTGCCTGTCCGCCACTTTTACATGGATGTAAGTATATTAACTTTTCACGTTCTAAGTCAGAGATGGATCTTATAACAAGAAGGATCATCAGGGATCGTGAGGGTGATAACATCGCTGATATTAAAAATGTTTTGGCTGATTATGCTAATCCTGACAGTGTCAACTATAAGGAGATGGTTGAAGAAATCGGTAAACAACTTAACTTTACATCACTTAAGTTCAACCGTCTTGATGATATGCTTGATTCAGTAGGCATACCTGCATGTGATATGTGTACACATTGTTGGGATGGTAAGGAATAATACATATAATTTTAAAGCCCTATGGGCAGAATGGAGATATAATGAGTAAGAGAACAGATATTCATAAAGTATTGATCATAGGTTCGGGTCCTATCATCATCGGTCAGGCATGTGAGTTTGACTATTCAGGAACTCAGGCATGTAAGGCCCTTAGAAAGCTCGGATATGAGATCGTACTTGTTAACTCAAACCCGGCTACAATCATGACTGATCCTGATATAGCTGATGTTACATATATCGAGCCACTTAATGTAACAAGACTCGAGCAGATCATCGCTAAGGAGCGTCCTGATGCACTTTTGCCAAACCTTGGTGGTCAGTCAGGTCTTAACCTCTGTTCAGAGCTTGCCGCTAATGGTATCCTTGATAAGTATAATGTTAAGGTTATCGGTGTTCAGGTAGATGCTATCGAACGTGGCGAGGATAGAATCGAGTTCAAGAAGACTATGGAGAGCCTCGGTATAGAGATGGCGAGAAGTGAAGTTGCTTATTCTGTTGATGAAGCAGTTGAGATAGCTTCAAAGCTTGGTTATCCTGTTGTTCTTCGTCCTGCTTATACTATGGGTGGCGCCGGTGGCGGTCTCGTATATAACATCGAAGAACTTAAGACTGTATGTGCAAGAGGTCTTCAGGCTTCCATTATTCACCAGGTTCTGGTTGAGGAGTCCATCCTTGGCTGGGAGGAGCTGGAGCTTGAGGTTGTTCGTGACAAGGACAACAACATGATCACAGTCTGCTTTATTGAAAACGTTGATCCTGTAGGTGTTCATACAGGTGATTCCTTCTGTACCGCGCCAATGCTCACAATTGATGAGGAGCTTCAGAAAGAGCTTCAGCGTCAGGCCTACAAGATTGTAGAGCACATCGGCGTTATCGGCGGCACCAATGTTCAGTTTGCTCATGATCCTAAGAGCGGCCGCATTATCGTTATTGAGATCAATCCCCGTACATCCCGTTCATCAGCCCTTGCCAGCAAGGCAACAGGCTTCCCTATCGCCCTGGTTTCTGCCAAGCTTGCAACAGGACTTACCCTGGCTGAACTTCCTGATTCCAAGTTCGGAACCCTGGATAAATATGTTCCCAACGGCGACTATGTAGTAGTTAAGTTTGCCCGCTGGGCCTTTGAGAAGTTCAGAGGCGTTGAGGACAAGCTGGGCACACAGATGCGTGCTGTAGGCGAAGTTATGAGTATCGGTAAGAACTTCAAGGAGGCCTTCCAGAAGGCTATCAGATCCCTGGAGAAGGACCGCTACGGTCTTGGCTGCATCGAGAAGTTTGAGAAGATGCCCAAGGAAGAGCTTCTCCGCCTTCTTAAGAACGCATCTTCAGAGCGTTACTTCCTTATGTATGAGGCTTTCAAAAAGGGCGTGACCGTAGAGGAATTATTTGACATCACCAAGGTTAAGCACTACTTCCTTAATGAGATAAAAGAGCTGGTTGAGGAAGAGGAAGAGCTCAAGAGTAAGTACGCCGGCAAGGTTCCTTCACAGGATGACCTTATCAAGGCTAAAAAGGACGGCTTCTCCGATAAATATCTGGCTAAGGCCCTCGGCGTAACTGAGGACGATATCAGAGCCGGAAGAGAGGCAGCCGGACTTTTAGAGAACTGGGACGGAGTTCATGTATACGGAACCCAGGGCAGCGCATATTACTACTCAACCTATCAGCCTGAGGACAGACTTGAGAATCCTATCAAGTTATCTGAGGGTGAGAATAAGAAGATCATGATCCTGGGCGGCGGTCCCAACCGTATCGGACAGGGTATCGAGTTTGACTACTGCTGCGTACATGCAGCCCTTGCTCTTAAGAAGCTTGGCTTTGAGACCATCATCGTCAACTGTAACCCTGAGACCGTTTCAACAGACTATGATACCTCAGACAAGCTCTACTTTGAGCCCCTTACTCTTGAGGATGTTCTTCAGATCTACAAGAAAGAGAAGCCTCTCGGAGTAATCGCGCAGTTCGGCGGACAGACACCTCTTAACCTGGCTGCCAAGCTCAAGGAAGAGGGTGTAAATATCCTTGGAACCACACCGGAAGTTATCGATCTTGCAGAGGACAGAGACCAGTTCAGGCTTATGATGGAGAAACTGGAGATCCCCATGGCTGAGGCCGGAATGGCATCAGATGTAGAGGGAGCCAAGGAGATCGCCGCAAGGATCGGTTATCCTGTAATGGTTCGTCCTTCCTTTGTCCTGGGCGGAAGAGGAATGGAGATCGTTCGTAACGAAGCCAACATGGAAGAGTACATGAGAGCAGCGGTTGGTGTAACTCCCGACCGTCCTATCCTCATCGACAGATTCCTTCACAACGCTCTTGAGTGTGAAGCAGATGCCATCAGCGATGGAAAAGAGGCATTTGTTCCCGCTGTTATGGAGCACATAGAGCTTGCCGGTATCCACTCCGGAGATTCAGCCTGCATTATTCCTTCCAAGCACATCTCTGAGAAGCACCTTAAGACCATTGAGGAGTACACCAGAAAGATCGCTGTGGAGATGAACGTTGTAGGACTTATGAACATGCAGTATGCCATCGAGGATGACACCGTATACGTTCTTGAGGCCAACCCGAGAGCGTCCCGTACAGTTCCCCTTGTTTCCAAGGTTTGCGGCATCAAGATGGTTCCTGTGGCAACAGACATCATTACCTCACAGCTTACAGGAAGACCTTCACCTGTTCATGACCTTATAGAGTCCAAGAAGGGCACAGAGCCTTCTTACTACGGCGTAAAAGAGGCTGTATTCCCCTTCAATATGTTCCCTGAGGTAGATCCTGTACTGGGACCTGAGATGCGCTCCACTGGAGAGGTTCTTGGCCTTGCCAAGACTCCGGGAGAAGCTTTCTACAAGGCACAGGAAGCAACAGGAACAGCCCTTCCTACAGAGGGTGCGGTACTTATCTCACTTAATGATGAGGACAAGCCTGCAGCAGCTGAGCTTGCAAGAAGCTTTGCCAACGAAGGTTTCAAGATCTACGCAACCGGTAAGACCTATGAGAACATCAAGGAAGCCGGCATTGAGGCTGTAAGGATCATGAAGAACTACGAGGGCGGAAGACCTGACGTAGAGGATGTTATCAAGAACGGCGAGGTCAACCTTATCATCAACACACCTATAGGAAGAGATGCAGAGCACGATGACGGATACTTAAGAAGAGCAGCCATCAAGGCCCGCATCACCTATGTGACCACAGTTGCGGCAGCTAAGGCAGCAGCTGAGGGTATTCATGAAGTAAAGGAAAAGGGCTGCGGCAATATCCGTTCTCTGCAGGAGTATCACGGTTAATATGAAATACAATACAATTATTTTTGATATGGACGGAACTCTTTTGAACACCATAGAGGACCTTACGGATTCTTTGAACTATGTTATGGAAAAGAATGGACTTGAGCTCTTTTCCATAGATCAGGTCAAGCATATGGTGGGCAGCGGTTCGGCGGTCCTTATCGAGAGAGCATTACAGGGAGGAAGAGAGAATCCGAACTTTGACAGGATTCTCTCGGAGTACTCCGTTTATTATGAGGACCACTGTAATATCAAGACCGGGCCTTATCATCACATCCCGGAGCTTCTTTGGGAGCTTAAAAGTAAGGGCTACAAGCTCGCTATTGTTTCCAACAAGCCAATGGCAGCAGTTGAAGAGCTTCGCAAGGCTTACTTCGGAGACTGCGTGGAAGTGGCCATCGGCGTCACAGACAAGCTCAGAAGAAAGCCCTATCCCGACGAATGTATTGCAGCTATGGAAGAGCTTGGCAGTAAAAAAGAGGACTGCATCTACGTGGGCGACTCCGAGATCGATTACCAGACTTCAGTTAACTTTGGAGTTCCTTGTATTTCCTGCCTCTGGGGCTTTAGAACCAAAGAGGAACTAATTGCTGCAGGAGCGGAAAACAACATATTTGTAAACGACCCTTTGGAGATTTTGGACTACGTCTAAATAATCGTAAAAAAGTTTAAAAGTTTTTGTTGACGTTCGCCTTCAATTTTGATATTATAATCAAGTCGCCACGAGAGATCGGGACGACGGTTCGCGGAAGTGTCGGAATTGGCAGACGAGCAAGACTAAGGATCTTGTGATGCTTACATCGTGTGGGTTCAAGTCCCATCTTCCGCACGATAAAAAAGACTAGGTCAGATGACCTGGTCTTTTTTTATCGTGCAGAAGGGGACTCTCACCCAGCAGCTTACGCTGCGTGGGTTCTGGGATTCACACTAGACTCGAAAAAACCTCGTCAAGTGTTCACCCATGGCTCGCACTAAGCTCGAAAATACCTCGCTAAGTGCTCTGCACAAAGTCCCTATTCTTTATGCCCCATTACATCGCTATAGCAATAAATGAAACTATCAGCAGATTGGGGATAAAGGATTCTTAACAGGAATATTTATACCGTCAGCTTATTAACCGATTCCTTGAGCTTTCTGGTGCTGTCGGCCAGCTCTTCAATAATCTTGGATACATTGCTGGACATATCCAGGATGTCCGAGGTGTTCTGGGAAATAGTTGTGATTCCGCTGGCACCCTCATTGTTGGCCACATTTATCTCACCGATGGAATTACTCATGGTTCCGATGGTGTCACTGAGGGCCTCTGCGGATTTATCTATGGTCTCCACCAGATCCCGCATGGACTCTGAGTCGTCAAAATACTGCTGGCCCATGTCAACCATGGCCTGGTAATCATTTATTACATTTTCATCTATGAACTGAATAGTCTTAAGGGAGTTATCTGCCAGGTTATTAACTGCAATAATAACGTTCTGGGTTACTTCCTGAATTTCCGCTACAGTGGCCTGTGAGCTTTCAGCCAGCTTTCCTATCTGCTCCGCAACTACAGCAAAGCCCTTTCCGGCTTCACCGGCTCTCGCAGCTTCTATAGAAGCATTGAGGGACAGGAGATTGGTCTCGGAAGCAATTTCCATAATGGCAGTGGAAAGCTCGTTGATTTTATTAACTTCTTTAGATTTTTCCACAGCATCATTTAATTCATCCCTAAGCTGCGATGATATAGTTGTGGCGGCGTTCTGAGATTTAAGAGCATTGCTCTTGATATTTGAAGCTCGCTTATTAATATCATCGATGATGCCTTTGCCCTTGTGGGTTCTCTCGGAGATGTTGCTGACAGAGTCTTTGATGGTAATGGCATTCTGATTGATCATCTCAGTGCTGGCCGCAGTTTCTTCCATTTCCGCAGCTCTGTCCGCTGTAAGAGAGTTAACGGAATCAATGCTGGTGGAAAGAGAGGCCATTTTTTCACTGGAAGCAGCGATGTTGCCGGCCACAGAGTCAGTTTCATGAATGATATTCGACAATACATCTCTTATGGTGTTCTGCATCTTGGCCATGGATCTTCCAAGGACACCAATTTCGTCCTTTCTGCTTATGAGTTCTTTAGGAACTTCCTTTGAAAAATCAGCATTACCGTATCCTTCAATAAGACTAACCATTTTTGAAAGAGGTCTGATGATTCCCATAATGAGAATGGTCATGATCACAGCAGCCAGAATAAAGCAGATAATCGTGGTTATGAGGATTCTGATGATGACAGCATTGATCTGAGACATATATGCGCTTACGGGCATATAGACCAGGGCGATCATTGAACTGTTATTTGTATATGCGCCGATGCACTTTGTTCCTCCAAGCTCAAATTCGGTTATTCCGGAGTCATTGGCAAGGGCATTAGCTATAACGGCCTGGGTAGTAGCGTTTTCGGTGGCAAAATCGAGATTCAGGATTTCCTCCTGATTCATTGATGCAAGAACAAGTCCCTCCTTGTTCAGAATAAGAACTCTGGTTGAGGGATTGTCAATGGAATTGACCAGGGTATCAGTAACAGAGCCAAGGCTCATGGCGTTGTTAACGGCGCCTACATATTTGCCGCTGGCGGGATCCACCACAGGATAAACAACGTTGTAAACAGGAAGTCCTGTTACAGGGGAAACATCTGTGCCCAGGAAAATACCTGTATTGTAAACGGGATCCACCCATACTTCGCCGACGCAGTCATGAACAGTGGCACCGCCGAGACCATCAGCGATTCCCATAGTTCCGGCAACGATAAAGAAGTTCTCATACATGCCCTCAACGTGCTGCAGAAGGTCTGTACAATAATCGTTCAGGATGTCGGAAGGTGTAGCTTCGCCATTGTATTTTTCCACAACAATATCCCTTACAAGAGGGTTATTGGCAACGGCATATACCAGCTTTTTCTGGTTGTCGATAACGGCATTCAGTTCCTCTGCCTTCTCGACAGCAAGCTGGCTCAAGTTTTCATTGGTGGTGCGCTTGAGATTGGATATTACAGTATTGATCGTAACTACTGAGACTATAACAAGCGGAAGAAGCATACATAACATTGATGACAGGAAGATGGTCTTAAAAAGACCTCCTAAAGTGATTTTTCCAGATGAATCTTTGCTATTATTTCCCATCCTACACCTCGCTTTTTGATAGAAAATGGTTTTTGGATGAAGATATTATATGATAAGAGGATAGACTCTGTACGCAATATGGATAATATATAATGCAAAATTAAGACATTTAATGCTTTGTTAATTTATACATCCGCGAGATGCCAGATTCTCCATAAAAAAATGAATGAATGGTCACTTTTTATGAAAGAATCTTTGAATAAATATACAGAAAATAATTCTTAAATCCGTATTAAATGCGACGAAAAAACATTGCAAGATGTTACAATTATTGTGTAAAAAAATACTTAAAAATCAGTGACTTTGTGCCAAAATAAGTTTTGCTTCGTATAAACAGTAAAACAAATATATTCCATCATTTATCAGATTCCTGAAAGGAGGCCTGCTATGAGAATTCAAGATCTTAGCAAAGAACAGGTGGAGAAGGCTAAAAAATTCCAGAGCAAAGAGGAGTGGAAGTCATTCCTGAATGAAAACAGTATCGAGCTGGAAGACGATATGCTGGATGCTGTTTCAGGGGGAAGTGCAGAGGAAGATGCGCTTTATGATCGTTTTATAGCACTTTTCTGGAGTATCTTTGAATGATTTATTCTATAAATTTATAGAAGAAAGGGAAAAAATGGCGGACCAGCTGTATAGAGAAAAAAGTCTTAAATACATCTCGTCACCGGATCAGCTGAATGACTATCTTAAAGTGACCAAGCCCGGAGTATGGGCTGTCCTTGCAGCAGTCATTATCCTGCTTGTGGGGCTGCTTATCTGGGGGAATTTCGCCTATATCGGAAGCTCTGTAGAAGGTACGGCGCAGGTGGAGGATAATTCACTTGTGATGACCTTTGACAGTCAGGAGATCGCCTCCCATGTCAAAGAAGGAATGACCATATGGGTAGGTGAAACAGAAAATATCATTATCAGTATCGGCAAAGACCAAAAGGGGCAAATATTTGCCGTTGCCGATACGGATCTGGAGAATGGTACATATGATGCAACAGTGACCTATAAAAAGACCCAGGTTCTGGGATTATTGTTTGGTAACTGATATTGTATGAGGAAAAGCAGGGTAAAAAAACCGATCACAAAGGGAATTGCAAGGGTTCCTGTCATAATGCAGCTTGAAGCCCTGGAGTGCGGAGCGGCCTGCCTTGCCATGATCATGGCATATTATGGCAAGTGGGTTACGTTGGAACAGCTTCGCGTTGACTGCGGTGTAAGCAGGGACGGTTCCAAGGCTAAAAACATACTGATTGCAGCAAGAAGCTACGGCTTTGAGGCAAAGGGCTTCCGCTGCGAACTTGAGGTGCTCAAAAATAAATTCACCTATCCCTGCATCATCCATTGGGAATTTAATCACTTTGTTGTTCTTGAGGGTTTCAGAGGAAACTATGCATATTTGAATGACCCGGCCAGAGGAAGAGTGAAACTGCCTTTGGAGGATTTTGACAGATCTTTTACCGGAATCTGTCTTCTTATTTTGCCGGGAGAGAGCTATGAACCCTCCGGAAGACCCAAGAGTGTCTGGGAGTATTTAAATGACCACCTGCGGGGCGCCAAAGAAGCGGTGGCATTTCTTTTTATCACAAGCATTCTGGGATACCTGTTTGGTATCATCAATCCTGTTTTCTCTAAGTTTTTCATGGACAGGCTCCTCACGAGGGAAAATCGTGAGCTGCTGATGCCATTTATATTTCTTATGTCTTTGATTGCTGTCATGCAGATTGTTGTGGCCTTTATCCGGTCGGTATATCAGTTGAAGATCAACGGAAAAATTGCCATGGTGGGAAGCAGCAGCTTTATGTGGAAGCTGCTTAAGATGCCCATGGAGTTTTTCTCTCAGCGCCTCTCCGGGGATATTCTTTTGAGGCAGGAATCCAATGCTCATATTGCGGAAACGCTGGTGAATTCATTTACACCGCTTATCCTTAACACTGTGATGATGTTTTTATACCTGTTTATTATGCTCAGGTACAGTGTGGTTCTGACGCTGGTGGGCATCACTGCGATTGTGGTGAACCTCCTTGTATCATGGATTATTTCGGAAAAAAGGTTGAATATCACGAAGGTTCAGGTCCGGGATCAGGGTAAGCTGTCGGCTGCCACTGTTTCAGGCATCAGTATGGTGGAGACCATAAAGGCCAGCGGCGCTGAAAACGGATTTTTCCAGAAATGGGCAGGCTATCAGGCCGCCGCCAATAACCAGGACTTTAAGCTTTCCAGGCAGAATGCGTTCCTGGGATGTATTCCGGTATTTATGCAGCAGCTTGCGGATATGGCAGTTACGATACTGGGCGTATATCTTGTTATCAGGGGAGAGTTTACTCTGGGCTCCATCATGACCTTCCAGGGATTTCTTTCGGAATTCATGAACCCCGCCATGATGATCATTGAAACAGGACAGTCTCTTCAGGAGATGCGCACGGAAATAGAGCGTGTGGATGATGTAATGAAGTATCCCGACGACGAGCTTTTCAGGGATGAGCCCGCCGGTGACAGCGTGGAATACGCCAAGCTTAGGGGCAAGGTTGAACTTAAGAATGTCACCTTTGGCTATTCCAGACTTTCCGAACCTCTTATAAAGGACTTTTCCATGACCATGGAACCCGGAAGCCGTGTGGCCTTTGTAGGCAGTTCAGGCTGCGGAAAGTCCACTCTTGCTAAACTGATATCCGGGCTTTATAAGCCCTGGAGCGGTGAGATACTTTTTGACGGACAAAAGATCTCCGAGATAGACAGAACAGTTTTCACCAGTTCCCTGGCTATTGTGGACCAGGATATAGTTCTTTTCGAGGATACCATCGACAACAATATCCGCATGTGGAACAGTTCCATCAAGGATTTCGAGATAATCATGGCTGCCAGGGATGCCCAGATCTACGACGATATCCTGGCAAGGGAAAAGGGCTTTTCAGAGAAGCTTCTGGAAGGTGGAAAGGACCTTTCCGGAGGCCAGAGACAGAGGCTGGAGATAGCCAGAGTTCTGGCCCAGGACCCTTCCGTGATCATTATGGATGAGGCCACCAGTGCGCTGGATGCCAAGACGGAATACGAGCTGGTAAAGGCTGTAAAGGAGAGGGGGATAACCTGTATTGTCATCGCCCACAGACTTTCCACCATAAGGGACTGCGACGAGATCATCGTCCTGGAAAAGGGTAATGTCCTTGAGAGAGGAACACACGAGGAGCTGATGGCGAAGGGCGGAGCATACACAGAGCTTGTGTCTAATGATTGAGGTAAAAAATGGGCTGGTTTGATGAGCAGGTCAGACAAATTAAACAGAACGATCAGAAGGCTTTTGAGGAGTCTGTTTTTCGCATGGCATCTGTTGTGCTGGGAAAGCATGACTCAGGCCTTGCTGATGATGAGCGGACCATTACCAAAGCCGCCATTGATCTGGTGCTGAAGTTCTACCGCTTTAAACCTGTGGACGTTCCCGATTCGGTAAATGACCCTGAGCAGCAGCTGGAATGGAGTCTTCGTCCCTACGGTATCATGTACAGGAGAGTGGAACTTAAGGACAGCTGGTACAGATATGCCTTTGGACCGATCATCGGATATCTGAAGGAGGGAAAAAGGGCTGTGGCTCTGCTTCCCAAGAAATTCGGAGGCTATTGGTTCTATGATCCTGAAACCGGGAAAAAGAAAAATATAAACAGAAAAAATGCACAGCTCTTTGAAACGTATGCCCTGTATTTCTACAGGCCCCTGCCCCAAAAGGAGCTTCGGATACCGGATCTTTTAAGGTATATGAATAACTGCGTCTACAGGAGTGACGTTGAGGTCTTTGCACTGCTTGCGCTGGGAGTTTCTGTTATCGGAATGGCAATGCCAAGGGCCGCCAGAGTTCTGACCGGAATGGTTGTGGACAGCAAAAATATGTTATTCCTGATGGGGACAGCCGTGTTCATGGTATCTGCGACCATCTCCTCAATGCTGATAGGGGCGGTGAAGGAATTGTCCTTTAACGTCATCAGGAGCAAGGTAAACTTAAGCCTGGAGGCAGCGGTTTTTTCCAGGATCATGAATCTGCCGGCGGACTTTTTCAGAAAGTATTCCTCCGGTGAGCTCGCAACAAGATCCGCAAGTACTGCCAGCCTCTGCGACATAATAATGGATAATATCTTTTCGACGGGAATCACAGCGGTCTTTTCCCTGGTATATGTGACCCAGATATTTACCTTTGCACCGGCGTTGGCGGGACCTGCGATACTGATTATCCTGTTTACGGTTGTTATCAACATTTTGGCTGTGCTGATGAATGTGAAATACACAAGGATCTCCATGGAGCTGGGGGCTGCCAACAGCGGTCTCAGCTTTGCGATAATAAGCGGAGTTCAGAAGATCAAGCTTGCGGGGGCTGAAAAAAGAGTTTTTGCAAAATGGGCAAATGCCTATTCCGCCCAGGCTGCTTCCACCTATGATGTTCCAATGTTCCTTAAGGCCAATGGCGTTTTTACCCTGGCAATTCAGCTTATCGGAACTATAGTTTTGTACTTTACCGCTGTTAGAAGCGGTGTGAGGCCTTCCAACTACATCGCATTTAATGCAGCATACGGCGCCGTTATGACAGCCTTTGGAGGACTGACCTCGGTGGCCCTTAGCATAGCCGGAATAGGTCCAATCATGGAGATGGCTGAGCCTATTTTGAAGACAGCTCCTGAGACCTCTGAGAACAAAGAAATGGTCACGGAGCTTAAGGGTAACATTGAGCTTAATAATGTACATTTCAGATATAAGGAGTCCATGCCCTATGTGATAGACGGCATGAATCTTAAGATAAAAAGCGGAGAGTATGTGGCAATAGTGGGAAAGACAGGCTGCGGCAAGTCCACGCTGGTAAGGCTCCTTCTTGGATTTGAATCGCCACAGAAGGGTGCTGTCTATTTCGATAATAAGGATGCTTCAAGACTGGATATGCACACCGTGAGACAAAGAATCGGCGCTGTAACCCAGGACGGACATCTTTTCTATGGAGATATATATT
>JAEEGF010991275.1_pt1 | contig 14032 bp, 5 predicted proteins | sample 9134171 | NCBI WGS metagenome assembly JAEEGF01 (sample SAMN16246542, study PRJNA631951) | gut metagenome | biome: gut microbiome; feature: rumen; material: AP-attached | host: Bos | place: Iran: Karaj | collected 2018-10
CGGTTCGTGAACGCGCCGTTCTCCTCCCGGTAGGCGACGATGTTGGCGGCCGTCGCCTTCGTCAGGCCGGCCACCTGCTGCAGCAGCGAGGGGCTGGCGGTATTGATATCCACGCCGACCGCGTTGACGCAGTCCTCCACGACGCCTTCCAGCGATTCGCGCAGGCGGGCCTGAGGCATGTCGTGCTGGTACTGGCCCACGCCGATGGCCATGGGATCGATCTTCACCAGTTCCGCCAGAGGATCCTGCAGGCGGCGGGCGATGGAGACCGCCGAGCGCAGGTTGACGTCGTAATCCGGGAATTCCTCCGCCGCCAGCTTGCTGGCGGAATAGACGGAGGCGCCGGCCTCGTTCACCATGGCGTAGCTGAGCTTCAGGGGTTTGCTCGATCCCGCCAGCAGCCGTATCATCTCGACCGCCATGGCTTCCGTCTCGCGGCTGGCCGTGCCGTTGCCGATGGCCAGGTGCCTGACGCCGCAGCGCCGCGCCATCGCGCTCAGCGTGCGGATGGCGTCCTGCTTTCTCGCTTCGTTGAACGTGGGGTAGACGACCGCGGTATCCAGCACCTTGCCGGTCTCGTCCACCACGGCGACCTTGCAGCCGTTGCGGTAGCCCGGGTCCAGCCCCATGACGACGGAACCCTTCACCGGCGGCTGCATCAACAGCGGCTTCAGGTTAAGCGCGAAGTTATGGATGGCGCCTTCGTCCGCGGTCTCCGTCAGCTGGGCGCGCAGTTCCCTCTCCAGGGACGGCCAGATCAGCCGGTCGTAGGAGTCGTCGCAGGCGGCGCGCAGGAAAGCCTCGGACGGGCTCTTCCGCGCAATGACCCGCCCGGCCAGCAGGCGCTTCGCCTCTTCCTGGTCCGTTTCCAGGGTCACCTTCAGGAAGCCTTCCTTTTCGCCCCGGTTGACCGCCAGGGTCTGATGGCCTGCCATCTTTGCGTAAGCCTGGTTGAATTCGTAATAGGTGCGGTAGACGGAGTCCTCTTCCTTCGCCGCCCTCGCGCATACGGTGACGCTGCGCTGCAGGTGCTCCTTCAGCGCTTTGCGGTTGTCCGCGTCGTCGGATTCGATCTCCGCGATGATGTCCGACGCGCCGGCGAGGGCGTCTTCGATCGACTCCACGCCTTTCTCCGGGTCCACGTACTCCGCGGCCAGAGCCTCGGGCGCGTCCTTGCCCTGCAGCAGGATCTTGAAGGCCAGGGGTTCCAGACCCTTTTCCTTCGCGATGGTCGCGCGGGTGCGTTTCTTCTGCTTGTACGGCCGGTACAGGTCTTCCAGTTCGGCCTGGGTGGCAGCCGCTTCGATGGCGGCCCGCAGCTCGTCCGTCAGTTTTCCCTGCTCTTCGATGGCGTTCAGCACCGTTTCCTTGCGCTCGTCCAGGTTGCGCAGATACGTCAGCCGTTCCGCCAGCGCGCGCAGCTTCGTGTCGTCCATGGCGCCGTGCAGTTCCTTGCGGTAGCGGGCGATGAACGGGATGGTGTTGCCTTCGTCGATCAGCTGCACCACGTTCGCCACGTGCTGCGCCGGCGCGCCAATTTCTTTGGCGATCGCATTTATGATCATCCGATCTTTCTTGCTGTTTGTTTCTGTCATAAGTTCCTCTTTTCCGGTTTTGATTCCGCACTATTGTACCATGTTTCGCGGGACAAAAGAACCGTCCCCGGGGCTGCGCAAAACCGAAAAACTTTTTTATTTTTGACCCGGCAAAATCGGTTTATGTCAACTGGCAAACCAATGTTCGCGGCGAATTATCCACAGGTTTTCCCCTCTTGAAAAATGCGGGGTTTTCGGGGTTTTTCAACACTTGCCGTCCACAGATTTCTACACCTTTTCCCCAGAGGCCTGTGGAAAACTGAAAATGCCGAAACCCCTTGTATTTCAACGTATTTCACGGATTCAAAAACCTTGCAACCCCGAAGTTTTCCACAGTTACGTAAGTTATCCCAAGGCAGGAATTACCAAATCGCGGAATTTCAAGGCTTTCCCCGTTTTCCCCAGTTTTCCCCAAGAAAGCAAGGCGAAAAACTTTCGCCTTTGTGGTAGAATGGAGAGGCAAAAAGAAAGGAAACAGCTATGGCAACCGAAAGACTTTATCAACAAGACGTTTACTTGCGGGAAGCGGATCTGACCGTCTGCGAGCTCCGCGAATACAAGGGCAAAACGCAGGTCGCCTGCGAGAGCACGATCTTCTTCCCCGAAGGAGGCGGACAGCTCTGCGACCTGGGCACACTGGACGGCGTCCCCGTCACCGACGTAAAGGAAGACAAAGAGACCGGCATGGTGTGGCACACCGTCGAAGACGCGTCCGGCTTCGCGCCGGGCAAGACGGTCCGGGCGGTGCTCGACTGGCAGAGACGCTTTGACCACATGCAGATGCACTGCGGCGAACACGTGCTGTCCGGGCGCTTCTTCGAACTGTTCGGCGTGGAGAATCACGGCTTCCACATGGGCGAGGATTACATGACCATCGACATGGCCGCCCGCGACGGATCCCCGGTCACCGACGAGATGATCGCGGCGGCGGAACGGGCCGCCAACGAAGTCATCTGGCAGAACGTGCCGGTGACGACGACGTGGTTCGACACCGCGGAAGAAGCGAAGAGCATGCCGGTGCGCAAGGAGATCAAGTTCGGAGAAGACATCTCCGTCGTCACCGTGGGCAGCGCGGACGCCCCCTACGACTGCTGCGCCTGCTGCGGCACGCACCCCTCGACAACGGGCCAGATCGGCCTGGTCTCGGTGCTGAAGGCGGAGAATTACAAGGGCATGACCCGCATCACGATCAAGGCGGGCAGACCCGCCCTCGAGGAATCCATTCTAAGGTCGAAAATCGCCTCACAGCTGGCCCAAAAGCATTCGTGCGAGGTATCGACCCTTTTGGAAAGAGAAGCCGCCAACGACGCGAAAAACGACCTCGTACGGCGCGAGCTCTCCGAACTGAAGACCGCGCTGGCCAAGGCCGAAGAGGAAAAACTGAAGGAGGCGCTGCCCGCCTTCGAAGGCTCGCTGGCCATCTTCCGCTATCCGCTCATGAGCGCGGACGATCTGCAGTCCATGGCCCGCAAGGCGGAGGAGATCTTTACGAAGCCCGCGGCCCTGTATTCCGAAAAGGACAAGACCGTCGTGCTGGCCACCCCGGGCACGCCCGCAGCAGGCCAGCTCGTCAAGGAGTACGCGAACATGTACGGCGGCAAGGGCGGCGGCAGCAAGACGCTGGCGAGGGCCATCTTCACGAAGAAGGCCGACGCCGAGCTGTTCATGGACCTGCTCGAAAAGCATCTGAGATAGTGAAAAGCAATAGAAAAGGAGATCCCGCAGGGGATCTCCTTTTTTCTGTGCCGTATCGTTAATAGACGCCGCCGGTCGGACCGATCAGGCCGAGGATGTTCGTGACGAACACCGCCGCTTCTGCGCGGGTCACGAGCTTGGCAGGCCGGAATTCCTTAGCCGTCTGTCCTTCGACGTCGTAGCCGGTAACGACGTCCGACTTCGCCAGCTTCAGGATCTCGGCGCCGTATTCCTCCGTCGCGATGTCGCTCAGGGACACGTCGACGTCATCGCCGTAATAGCGGTCTTCCAGCGTATTCGCGAAGTAGTAAGCCATCTCTGCGCGGGTCACCTTGTCTTCCAGCTTGTTGTCGAAGCGGCCGTCGATGATGCCCTCCGCCTTGCAGTAATCGCAGTAGGCTCTGGCCCAGTGGTCGGTGGGATTCGGCGCGGGCTGGAATTTTTCGCCCGTTGCCATCTCGTGCAGCCGCGTCACCATCACCATGATCTCGCCGTGTTTCAGGTTGCCCTGCGGGTCGTAGATCCCGTTGCCCTTGCCGCCGACGATGCCGTTTTCATAGGCGGCCTGCAGGTATCTCTCGTACCAGGCGCCTTCCGGCACGTCCTTGAAGACCGCGGAGACCTTCTTCGTGCCCCAGGGGGTGAGAGTGTCGTCGGTCTTGACGTCTTCGAACGTGATGATATAGGCCTTGCCGTCCTTGCAGGCGTAGATGACTCCCGTTTCCGGACTGCTCATGAAGTCGTATTCGAACGGCACGACGGGCTTGTTGTCCGTATCGACAACGCCCCACTTGCCGTTCTTCATGACGGTGAAAACGTTGTCCCAAGCGCCTTTGGCGTGATCGTATTCCTGCGGGATCACGACGGCGCCGGCGGTATCGATATAGCCCCAGCCCTTGCCTTCGTCGTAGACGACCGGATAGGCGCCGCAGTCATTGTAGATGCTGTCGTGCGCGAAGGGCAGCAGCACCTTGCCGCTGCGGTCGATCAGGGAGCATTTCTGGCTGCTGTTTCCGATCACAGCCACGCCGTTCTGGAAGTTGTCAAGATAAAGAACGTCGGATGCGTCTTTCGCGATCGCGGGATCATCCGGATCGCGGCCGCTGTTGTTGGAGAACACGAGCACGTCGTTTCCGTCGAGATCTTTGTAACCCGTCTCATAGAGATAATTCGTGCCTTCTCTGTCCGCGTAATATTCCGTGAACAGCACCAGGCCTTCGCTGCTGCGATCCAGCGTCCACTCGATGGGGAATCCGCCGCCGGCGGTCAGGGACTGCAGCGGGGTAGCGTAGTGCACGAGGCCGGACTTGTCGATGAGCGCGTAGAAGCTGTACTTCAGCGGCTGGTCGCCGTCCATGACGACAGCGTCGAACGAGCACGTGGCGTAAGGGCCGGAGAAGGGATAAGTGATCCCCACCAATACGCTCGGAGTTTCGCTCAGATTATTATGCTCCTGCACAAACGCCGCGGCGTTCTTCTCCAGTTCCGCAAACGTGAACCACGTTTCTCCGTTCGGATAACCGAAATACCCTTCGCCGTCGACGACGTAGCTCTCCGCGCCGGCAACGTAATCCATCCAGGCTTTGCCGGTGCGGAAAATGCCTCCGTCTCTGTCGATCAGGTGGCGGGTGCCGTCATGCTCTTCGATCAGGCCCAGGCCGCCCCTGTTGTACGCGCATTCGCCTGCGACAGGCGCTTCCTTGATGACCGCCTGCTTCGGGGCAGACACCGCAAAACTCTGCGCGGGCACGAGGGCCAGGCACAGGGCCAGCGCCAGGACGATCGTTGTGATACGTTTTGCCATAAAACCTCCTCCTTTTCCTATTGGATCTGCCGCAGCAGGATCACGAAACGGCCGTTCTTGATATGGAACGAGCAGGTGGACAGCACGAGCAGGCGGTCGCCCCAGACGGGCGTGACCCCGGTATCGTACTGCGCGGCCTTCTTGCACTGCGCGACGTAATAGTCGAACGTCTTTTCGTCGGGCAGCCCCGTGTACTCGAAGTAGCGGAACGTCGTCGTGTCGCTGACGTACGGGATTTTGGTATAGAAAGCGGCGACGACCTCGTACTGCCGCCGCTCGGTGAGCGTGTCGAAATAGACGATCGGATGGCTGTTCTTGTACTCCTCGTCAGCATAGAACATCCAGTCCGCGCACTTCGTGCCGTCCTCCATGTGATGACCGTAAATGATGCCGAAGTTGCCATCCGGGTCCCAGCCCTCGCCGAAGAACGGTTCGCCGCTGAGCGCGTATTCCTGCTTGAAGTTCTTGCGCAGGTATTTCTCGATGCTGTACGGCGTGTACATCACCGGGTAGTCGATGGCGCTGTCCGGGATGTAGATCCAGCCCGCCAGATCGTTGTTTTCTTCGTAAAGCGCGTCGTACTGCTTTAAGCGGCCGGACGGCGCGTAAATGGAATGGGCGCTCTTCTCCTCGTCCGTTTTTTCTTCCTGCATCTCCTGCTCGATCGCGTGCACCTGCGCCGCCAGTTCCTGGCTCGCCTTTTGCTCGCGGGCGTCCTGCAGTTTGTTGTAGATCACCTTTCCGGTGGAAAAGCAGAAGATCGCTATCAAGATGACCAGCAGAATGCGCCGGACTGTTTTGTTCATAGTAGTCTCTCCGTTTACCCTTAGTGGGTCTATTATATCACAAGTTACAGCATGCAAACGGCAGACGATGCGCCGTCCGTTCAATGTATAAGACGGATTTTTGCGCGAAAAGTTCCGAAACCGAGAAAACGGCGGCCCGACGGGCCGCCGTTTTCTGTATTCTGTCTATTTCGCGAAATTGCTGAACACCGCAGCGATCTCCGCGCGGGTCGCTGTGCCTAAGGGATCGACTTTGCTGCCGGGCTTTCCGCTCAGGACGCCTTCTTCCTTCGCCCAGAGCAGCGCCGCTTTTGCATAATCGTGTACCTTTGCGGCATCCGCATACGTCAGCGCGCCTTCCTGCGCCGGAGCGCCTGCGTAAGCCCAGAGGATCGTGGCCAGCTGCTCGCGGGTCACGGGATCGTCGCCGTGGAACGAGCCGTCGGGGTAACCTGTCATATAGCCCTTCTCCATGGCCCAGGTAGCCGCTTTGCCATACCAGCCGGAGACCTTCGTCTCGCTTACGTCCGGCTGACCCGCCAGATTATACAGGATCTGGACGATCTGGCCGCGGGATGCGGTGCCCTTCGGGACGAACAGATCCGCGGACGTACCGCCCATCAGTTTCTTTTCCAAAGCGCTTTTTACGTACGGATAATACCAGTCGCTGAGAGACACGTCGGTAAACGGCATGTAGTTGCCTTCTTGCAGGTCGTTCAGCAGCAGGCCGCTGAAAAACACGCCGTTGGCGCCGGACGGTGTCGCCTCCGCTTTGTGGGAGACGTCGAAACGCATGCCGTCGATGACGGTCTCGCCGCCGACCAGCAGGAACTTCTCGTTTTCCCTGCCGGATACTGCCCCGGACACTTTCTGGTCGATCGGGTCGTTCCAGGCCACGTCCACGCCGTACCAGTTGCCGTTTACCGCCACCTGATTCCACATGTGGTATTCGCTGTGGCCGTCGCTGCGGATGGCGCGCCCTGTCGCAAGGGTGCAGGGGATGCCGAGCCTGTCACACAGCAGTTTAAACGCTTTCGAATAGCCGTCGCAGACGGGGCCTTTTACGCCTTCTCTGCCTGTGAGAGCCGCCAGGCACTGGTGCGGCAGATAGCCGATGGAATTCAGATCCGCGCTGCGGTTATATTCGTTGCGCAGCGTAAGGATGCGGTTGATCGCCGCCACCTTCGTATGGACGTCGCCCTCAGGCACCTCCTTCAGGAGTTCCGCCGCCAGCGATTCTCTCGTCTGCAGAGCCGACTGGATATCGCCGCTCTTCCCGTAATCGGGGATGCGCATGGAATAACCGTCCTGATCCGCCAGCGTCAGGAAAAGGTAAGACGTAGCGTTCGCGTCCTTCGTCGTAATCATGCGCAGTTTTACGTTTCCGGTAAGCCAGAAGACTTCCGGATGATCCAGTTCGAACGCGCGGTATACCGCGATGGCGTCGGCTCTCGCCTTGCTCAGATCCGCGTTGTAGTTGGCGTTCGAAGCCTTTTTGACGCTCCCGATATACATGCCGTTGAACGAGGTCGTGCGAATGCGTTCGCCCGTTTTCAGCGCGCCGAAATCGATACTCTTATCGCCGGCGCCCGGCACGACCGCGTAGAAGGAGTCGTCGGAGAAGTTCTGTTCGTTGAGATCTTCCGTTCCGCTGCCGGCCGTGTAGATGCGGGCTTTGTCTATGGTCTCCATGACCGATTCCACTTCGTAAGGAACTTTCGGAGTCGGATTCGTCTCAGCCAGCACCCAGGTATCGTCCTGTTCCAGCACGGGCGTTTCGGTATCCTCGCCGGCCAGCGCTGCGTAGAACGCCTCGTCGTCCCCTTCCAGGTCGCCGCGGTCTTCCCAGGTATAGCTGTCGTCGCCGGCCAAAGGCACTTCGCTGTCTTTGATCTCCGTCCCGCCGTGGCCGCCGGAAACAGGGGGCGTCAGTTTTGCGACCGGTTCGGTCTTTTCCGCGCTGCATCCGGTTTCCGTGCAGTAATAGGTCTTGACGCCTTCCGTCGTATACGAGGGCTCTGTCGTTACGGTACCGGCGTCCCAGATATGGGCCGCCTTATCGAAGATTTCTCCGTCGGTATCGCATTCCTTCCAGTGATAATCGCTGTCGAAATGCAGATCGGCGGACGCCGTGCTGTGAGCGGTCTTCGCCGTGGCAAAAGCGCAGCCGTCGCATTCCTGCCAATGGTCAGCGGCATCGTGCGCTGCGGAGAGAGTATGCGCCGTGTGCCCGGTCTCAAAAGCGCAGACGCTGCATTCGTCGTAGTGCTGCGTATCGTTATATCCCTGCGTAAAGGTGTGCGCCTGATGGGGAGTCGTCGTATAGCCGCAGTCGCTGCAGACCTGCCAGTGCTCCGCATCGTCGTGGTCCCACGAGAGATCGTGAGCCTCCGGCGTCGTGCTCGTTCCGCAGATCGTACATTCCTTCCAATGGTTCGTATCATCGGAGGAATAACTGCTGGGGTAATTGTGGTCGGAGATCGTAACGAAGTTGGAGTAGGTGATCGTCAGGGACCGGCTGTCTGCAGACGGCGTATACGTCGGAGTGAGACCGGGATCAGAACCCAGGAAGGAAACGTCCGCCGAATTCGCAAACCGGTTGTGGCTGTTCTCCTTCATGGTGACCGTCATGACATAATCGTAAGTGCCGGGTTCTGCCGCTTTCTGCGCGTTTACCCCACCGAGGAGAAACACTTCGCTTCCGCGCTTATACGCGGAGGACAGATCATACGTCATGCCGGGCTGCAGCGCAGAAGAGATCACAAGGTCATGACCCACGTGAGCAGCGTCTCCGGTAAGAGGCGGCGTTAAGTTCGCGATAACGGGCGTAACGACCTCGTAGGTCCAGGCATACCATTGGATGATCAGTTCGCTGCCGTTGTCTACGAGCTGTCCGGCATCGCTTTCCACTGTCGTCAGATTGAAGGTTCCTTCCGGCGTGGTAGCGCGGACATAGAAATCGCTGCCGATCGGATCCTCCAGATCAAAATAGCTTTTTGCTACAGTATAATCAAATCGATATTTCTTATCCGGCTGCCAGTTCGTTGAAGACAGGTCGACGGTGACCGGATTGCCCGGATCGGTAACGTCCGTAATTGCTGTGGTGGGAAGCGTGGAAAGAGGGCCTCCCTCATAGCTCAGCGAGATCATAGGGTCACTGAACGCTTCGCCGGCGAGAAAATCCCGCTTGATGTTTGTCATGTCCAGCATGGACGTCGCGGCATGGACCTTTACCGGCAGAAACGCCAGACACAGCGCCAGCGCAAGTATGATAGAGAAAAACCGTTTTGCCATAAAACCCTCCCAGGGATAATAATTAACATCTGTTTAATAATTTTACCACAAACAAACTGTCTGTGCACCCTGTTGCATATAAAGTGATTCAAAGACCGGGCTTTTTTCCATAGACTAACCGGAGGCCGGCAAAAGCCGGTCTCCGGTTTGTTTCCTGCCTGGCAGGTGCTGTATGATATCGTTCGACCGTAAAAGGTGACTATTCTTCCTTGCGTCTTCTCACGACCAGGACGATGCCCAGCAGAGCGAGCACGCTGACCGCGCCCCAGACCGCCGTGTGGCGGTCGTCACCGGTGAGCGGAGTGAGCGGAATCGCCTCTTCCGCAACTTCTGTCTCCTCTTCCGGTTCGACTTCGAATCCGGCCAGCGGAGTTTCATTGTTGTTAACTTCTTCGGCGCTTTCTTCGTAACCGGTCAGCGGAGTCTCGTTGTTTTCGATCTCGGAAACTTCCTCAGCCGGAGTGACAGGCGCCGGATCGTTCGGCGTATTCGGTCTGTGCGGGGTGTTCGGCGTATTCGGAGTCTTCGGGGTAGCCGTATACTGCGCCGTGTAGGTAACATCACCTTTCACCGGGGAGATCTCCGGAGTCCATCCTGCAAACGTGTAAGTGTAATTGTCGTCCTCGGGCTTGGTCGGAGTTTCACTATTATAGGTAGGCGTCGTGCCTTCCGGCACATTCGTGTCTTTCTCCAACTCGGTCTTATCTTCGTCGACCCAAGTAACGGTGTAGGCTTTCACCCACTGCGCATAGAAGATGACCTCGGGATCGGGCACTTTCTGCGCAGGCGTTGGCACTTCGTCTTCCTGCTGTTCGATCTTATCCTTTTCGGTCAGGAAGTCCAGTTTCTCTTCCCTGGTTTCGGTGATGAGAACTTTTTCCTTAGCCGCTTCGGGCGTGCCGGTCACCTTGTCAGTAGCCACAAGCCGCGCTCTGGGAGTGTTGCCGTCGCCGTTTCCATTTTCATCCGCGGGCTTGGGCAGGTCGACTTTTGCGCCAGGATCGAGTTTGGGGTTGCTCTCCGAGGGAGTTCTCTCATCCTTGACCCATCCGGCAAACGCATATCCTTCGGGAGCCACGAATTCTTTATTCAGTTTCTGAGCTTCTTCGAAGCTCTTTACGGTATAGGTTTCATCCGCCTTGCCAATCCAATCGTCAGCCACGAAATTCGGCGTATCGGTCGGATAGTTCGTATTGTACTGAACCAGTTTTCCCGGTACCCAGACCGCGAACAGATCGACATAACGGTGCAGCGGATAGATGTCGCCGCTGACGAACGGTCCGGGATCTTCGCCAGTCAATTCAACTTTATCAGCCACGGGAATGATAGTAACAGCTTCAGCAGCCTCTGCGGGGACCTTCACCTCCGCAGATCTGGGCATATCCGATAATCTGAGCTTCTTGGCCTCGTCTCTATAATTCTCTTCCCTCTGTTCGATTTCTGCGATGGGACGATCAATAATCGAACTAGGAATCCGGCCAGAGTCAAGTTCGGTCCATGTCAGTCTCCAATGGGAGAAGACGTATCCTTCAGGCGCCTTGAATCCCGTGGCGCTTACAGGCAGAACCTTAAACTTAAAGTTTTCTTTATCTTCATCTGTCTCAGGCCAGGAGTACGGCGTGGGATCCAGATATTCCTTCTCCTCCATCTTGGGAGCCGGGTTAAGATCTTCGTATGCAGTATGATAGGTAACGGTCGGGCGTCTATTCCAGTGCGCATGGAAGATCGTATAGTGATACTCGGAAATATCGACCTTATCCGTATCCGTATAGAGTTTTTCCTGATCAACAACCTGACGGAGTTTCTTCACCCCGCCGGAATTACCGGGATCATTGGGACCGAGAGCCTGGCCAAAAGGAATCTGTTCCATGTCCCATCCGATGAATTCATATCCGGGAGCTGCCTCTAAGCCGGTTTTGCTGAAAGGAAGCACAGCATACTTGGTGAGATCTGCTCCAAGGGCGTCTCCCGCGACAGGATAAAAGGCCTCTGGATCCTTCACCTTCTTCACGACATCGAATGGATAGTCCGGGAGGTAGACCACAGCGGGATACGGTTCCCACACAGCGCTCATATAAACAGTAGTATGAAGGGTTACAGGATCACCGGGCTTGACCACAGGAGGTTCGTCCGCCTGCTTTACAAGGGATTTTGCCAAGTCTTCATTGCTTACCTTCCGCTGCTTCAGGTCGGAATGGCGATGATCGACTCTTCTGTAGGTCTCATTATTTCCCCCACCGGAGCCGGGCTGTACACTCGGATCTTTGTCAGATACTATCCATCCGACAAATCTCCAACCGGGGAAAGTGTCTTCGCTCTGGAAGTCGAAATCGCTATATTGCGCTGCGGCAAATTCCTTATTCTTGAACTCTTCAGAGCTTGCGACATAAGTAACCTCATCGAACAGCTTGGCGTCCTTTTGTACAAGATGGCGCATGGGATATTGCGCGTAATACTTCACTACACAGGCTTCCTCCCACTGGGCATACAGAGCAAGGTCGGAAGTAACAGGCTGTGTAAAATCATATTCCACATAGTTCGGTTCCTGACCGTCTTGGCTTGTATTCACATACCAGCCAAGGAAATGATGGTTCAAAACCTGCGGATCCTCCGGTTTTTCGACAGGCTTGCCATCCATTGCAGTTTCACGGAATGATTTTGAACCTTCTCCATTATTGAAATTAAAGGTTACTGTCCATTCCTTTTCCCATCTGAGGATCAGGTCTGTATCTTCTTTGATTGCAGTTTTGAAACTAAAGTCCGGAAGATCCTTTACCAGGGCCCAGTCTGTGCTATAATCAAAGCCCTCAGGAAGGTCCTTCTTGTCGACCCATTTTCTAGTAGCAGCAAAGCCCTTATGTTTGGGGTCATAGTAGTCTGTAATGGGATCTACTGCCTTTTCTCCAATCTTCATTTCTTGGTCGACAGGTGAATAGCAGTCCGCAAAACCTGCGTCAAACGTAACCTTTACCCAATCGCTTTCATCGCCGGGTTTCCAAATCGCATAAAAGTCATGTGTGATACTTCCGACGCTCGTGTAAGAAAACGTTTCTGTTTCAAAATCAGGAACTCTGCGACCGTAATACTTCCAGCCTACAATCTTATCATTATTGGCTATTCTCTCATCGCATTTGCCTATGAATTTATCAGGGAATTTCGGAGGAGTAACAACCCCGACCGGTGCAGTGACATTCGGAACCTGAGTAGGATAAATAGATCCGGAGATCATATCAGATTCTCCATCACCATAATGGAAGCGTACAAAATTGTTATAATCTCTGGAAGCAGTTATCATAACTGCTTTCAGCGCCATATCAATGACATTATTGTCTTCTTCGTTATTCTCTCCCAATGTAGCAGCCTTAATAAGCATCCCATCAGATTCTTCGACTGCTTTTTTCTCTGCAGCAAACTCAATCACAACATCGTCGTTCGACGTTTTCTCTACCGCAGCTTCTTCACTTGGCTGTTCGATCGGATCTTCTGCAGGCTGATCCGCAGGTTCATCCTGCCCATCGACCAGGACTGTTGTGCCTTCCGCAGGCGCAGCCGGTTCTTCTTTTGTCTCCTCTTCTAGTATGTCAGTACCGTCCTCTGTATTCGCATCGAATACAGGGACTTCTCCCGCGGACTGTTCTATAACCTCTGACTCTGTGCCTTCATCAGCGAAGATGCTCATTGGCATCATCCCAATGCACAGGGACAGGGCGAGAAGCAACGCGAGAATTCTTCTGGAACTGTGCTTCATCGGTTCTCTCCTTTCAGTTCTATCCAACCAACATACAGCATGTCAATTGATCAAAATTATCACTCACTATCATTACTTAGACGAAAGAATGATAATAAAGTTTCGTTGATAATTATACATTTGACCAGCAAATTATCTTATCACAAACAATTGTTGAATTACAATCCCTTTTCTATAAAACTGCACGAAATACTTTGTCCTTGCATGAACGACGAAGTATTTTTGCCGTATTTTTTTGTGCAAATATCGAAATTATACATAATCTTTCACGTTTGCGTATAATATGCAGCCCGTCATATTTATAACAGGACTGCGAACCATTCCGGGCTCGTCTCCTGCCCTGCGATAATAGAATAACGGCTATTGTCCAACAGATGTACAACAGAAAACAAAAGACAATAAAAAACCGGCCAGGGAAACCCGGGCTGGTCCGTTCTTACGAAATAGTTTCTATAAAATTATCCGCGCCTATCCCAGCGCTTCCGCCAGCGTGCCGAGCATCTGCTCCACATGCAGCGGCTTGGAAATGTGGGCGGTCATGCCGGCTTCGCGCTCCCGTTCGAGGTCTTCGCCGAAGACGTTGGCCGTCATGGCGACGATGGGGATCGAAGAGAGAGCAGGGTCCGCCAGAGCGCGGATGGCTTTCGACGCGGTGACCCCGTCCATCACGGGCATCTGGATGTCCATCAGCACGGCGTCGTAGGCGCCTGCCGGCGCAGCGGTCAGCATGCCCAGCGCCACCTGGCCGTTTTCGGCCGTATCCACGGCAAAGCCGGCGTCCGTCAGCAGGGCGACGGCGATCTCGCGGTTGATCTCGTTGTCCTCCGCCAGCAGCAGTTTCTTTCCCGAGAAATCGTACTGCTTCGGCTTCGCGTCCGCGCAATTGTAGCCGTTCTCTCCGCCTTCCGCCACGGGAAGGGAGATGCGGATGATGAATTCCGTACCCTTGCCCTGCTCGCTCTCGACCTCGATGGACCCGCCCATGCTGTCCACGATGGCTTTCGTGATGGTCATGCCCAGGCCGGTGCCCTGGATGCCGCTCACCGTGGAAGTGCGCTCGCGCTCGAAGGGCTCGAACAGCTTTTCGCTGAATTCCTTGCTCATGCCGATG